>FMJZ01006159.1_pt1 | contig 33196 bp, 26 predicted proteins | sample 1987881 | NCBI WGS metagenome assembly FMJZ01 (sample SAMEA4378227, study PRJEB15110) | soil metagenome | biome: soil; feature: Field; material: Soil | place: India | collected 2015-03-11 | depth 0 m
CTTTTAATTAATTCTATTTATACTCAAATTAATTAATAATCAATAAGTAGTTATACGGATACCGTTGCCACAATGTCAATTTCTGTTTCCGGTGGTAATTCGGTATAACTAATAACACTAATCATTGGAAACTGCGTTCGAACCATTCGATAGAAATACGGTCTGATTTGAGCAGAGCAAATTACTAAAGGCAAGTAACCCACCAAAGATATTTCATCGATAGCCTTTGAAAGCGAATCCTGAATTCTTTTAATAATATCGACCGAAAGCCCAAGAGTCTGCATTGTCGAAGCTTGAACATTAGTTTGAAGAACATTTGATATCATCTGCTCAATATCTGGACTTAAAGCGATGCAGTGAATAACACCGTTTTGGTCTTGGTATAATCTTTTTATCGTTTCAGAAAGATTATGCCTTACATATTCTGTTAACACATCAACGTTTTTTGTTACTTTATAGTAATCTAACAATGATTCAAGAATGATAGGTAGGTCCCTAATTGGTATACCTTCTTTCAACAAATTCTGTAAGACTTTTTGAATCACCGAAATTGGAAGATTTTCTGGAGTAATTTCTTCGATTAGTGCAGGATAATCTGTTTGTAGATTTTCAATTAATTTTTTAACCTCCTGGCGATTGATTAACCTATCCGCATTTCTTTTTATTAGCTCAGTTAAATGGGTTATTAAAACAGTTGAAGGGGTTACCACAGAATATCCGTAAAGTTCGGCTTTTTCTCTTTCTGCATAAGAAATCCAAACCGCAGGCAACCCAAAAACCGGTTCTGTAACATGGATTCCCGAGAGCTCAACAGTTGCAGTTCCAGGATTCATCGCTAAAAGCATCCCAGGTTGGAGCATGTTCCTTCCAACTTCAATCCCGCGAATTTTTATCACATATTCTTCTGGTTCTATATTTAAATTATCCCTAACCCGCACTGGTGGCAAGACTAAACCTAGTTCAAGAGCGAGTTGTTTTCGAACATTCATGATTCTCTTAAAGACATCTCCTCCTTGCGTTTCATCAACCAAAGGTATAAGGTTGTATCCAAGCTCAAGTTCGACCGGGTCAACTTTTAGCATATCTTCAATCGGTGGTTCCTCGACTTTTGGAGGAACTTCTGTTTCTATAAGTTCTTGTCGAAGCCTTTCTTCCTCTTCTCTCTTTATTTGCTTATACCTAAGGAAAGCTATAGCACCTGTTAGCAAACTTAATAGCAAAAAGGGTATAGTTGGAAATCCTGGAACAAAAGCCATAACAAGCATAGCAAACGAAGCTAAGCTTATGGCAGTGGGTTTTCCACCAATTTGATTACCCAATTCAATATCCAACTTATCTGCTGAAGCAGAGCGAGTAACAACAAAACCAGCTGATACAGAAATAAGAAGGGAAGGGATTTGTGAAACAAGACCATCGCCTATTGTCAAAATGGTATAGGTAGATAATGCATCAGTGATTTCCATCCCTCGCTGGGCAACTCCAATTGCAAATCCACCCAAAATATTAATTCCAGTAATAATCAATCCAGCTATAGCATCACCACGAATAAACTTTGCAGCACCATCCATTGCTCCATAAAAATCTGCTTCTTTTGTTAAGTTTTGCCTTCGTATTCGAGCTTCTTTTTCGTCGATATACCCAGCATTTAAATCAGCATCGATGCTCATTTGCTTACCTGGGAGTGCATCAAGGGTAAATCTTGCAGCAACCTCTGCAATTCTTGAGGAACCTTTTATAATAACAATAAAATTAATCACCAATATTATGATGAAAATTATTAATCCAATTATGTAGTTCCCTCTAATTACAAATTGCCCAAAAGCTTGTATTATTTCACCTGCATAAGCTTCTATGAGTATCAATCTCGTTGTAGCAACATTTAAACCTAGTCTAAATAAAGTGGTCACAAGCAAAACTGTTGGAAAGGCTGAAAATTCCAATGGATTTTTTAAATACAAAGACGTCATAAGAATAAGCACAGCAAGAGATAAGTTGAAAGCTATCAACAAATCCATTAATATCGGTGGTATAGGGATAACCAATAAGCTGGTAATTGATAAAATTCCCAATGAAAGCAAAATGTCCTTGTTACTTGCTAAGTGAATAATTGCTTTTCCAAAAGCATTATTTCCAATATACCTCCTTACAAAATCATCTACTTTGCCCATTAGTTACCCATTTTGATATTTATGACTCATTAAGATAATATACATAAGCTAGAACCTGAGCTACTGCTTTAAAAAGAAACTCTGGAATCTCTTCGTCGATTTCTACAGAAAAGTATAGGGCTTGTGCCAGAGGTGGCTCTTCTACAATAGGAATTCCATTTTCAAGTGCTAATTCTTTTATCTTTAAAGCAAGGAAATCCACACCTTTTGCCACAACTACAGGTGCATTCATTCTATATGGCTTGTATTCCAATGCAACAGCAAAATGGGTTGGGTTTGTAACTACAACATCGGCACGACTTTGTAAATTTTTCAAGATAATCTTTCGAACTCTTTGCTTCATTAATCCCCGAATTCGAGATTTAACCATTGGATCCCCCTCTGATTGGCGACCTTCTTCTTTGACCTCTTCTTTCGTCATTTTCAAATCTTCTTTGTATCTATATTTTTGATAAAGTAAGTCGGCCACTGCTATTAAAATATAGATTGCTCCTACCTTTGCAATTAATTCAAATGTTACAACAAACATAATCTTAGGTATTTCCCAAATAGGTCTCTCTACTAAACTTAAATCCCAAACAATATACTTTTTTAGAACAGAATAAACTACCCACCCTAAAATAATTAGTTTAAAACAACTTTTGATTAATTCAAAATAAGCACGGCCTGAAAAGAATATTCTTTTTAAACCACTTAGTGGATTGAAAACAGTCCTAAAATTCAAACCCTTGGTAAACTTTTTGGTCGCCAAATGGAATCCAACTTGAAATATTTCGGAAGTAATTACCATGAAATAAATTAAAGCTAACAAAGGTAAAACTGTTTGTGCAAGAAAAAGCAATGAACTAAGAAAAATTTTGATTATTTCTTGGTCCGTAATCTTGGTTGTGAAAGAAGCAGAAATGGAATTTTGAAAAAAACCTTGGAGATTGTTTACAATTATGCTTAAATATATCAAAGTTGTAAAACCACCAAGAATAATCATAACACCAGAGGTAATATCAATACTTTTAGCGACTTGACCTCTTTGTCGAGCTTCACCTAAGCGACGCGGTGTCGCTGGTTCTGTCTTTTCCCTTCCCTCTGGTGTTTCCGCCATAATTTTTAAGTAATTGAAAATAAAAGATTATATGTTTGCTTTTGGAAAACCTCAAGAAAATGCTTAGTTGCAAAAACGAAAAAAGTAATAGCAAGAAAGAAAACTAACAAAGCAACAGCTATTTTAATTTGAAAACTAACCACAAAAATGTTAGTTTGCGGAGCCATTCTTGCCAACATTGCCAAAGAAATATTAACTAAAAAAGTAGAAACCACAATTGGTGCAGAAATCTTTAACCCAATTATAGTTGCAGTTGTTGCAAACTTCCCAAGTTCGCTCATGGTTGCAAAGCTGAGAAAGCCTCCGCCGATTGGAATTTTGGCATAACTAACATAAAGAGCTTCAAAAATTTGATGGTGCCCATTCAAAAAAAGGAATAACATAAGAGCAACTAATTCCATAAATTGTCCAAAAAGTGAAGGAGATGTTTCTTGAAAAGTAAATAAGGTTGCAGCCTGAAAACCAAGTTCGAAATCAATTATTCCACCTCCGAATCTTAATCCCCAAAATACGAGATTGAAAGCAAAACCTATAACAAAACCAATAAGCATTTCGCGGACTATTGTCAAAGCAAGTGTAAGTATTTCAAAATTTATATTTACATTTAAATTCAAAGATATAGCTGTAATAATTGAAAAAATAAACGCAAGGAAAATTTTTAGCATCATTGGTATCACAGGTACTCGAAATAATGGCGAAATAATAAAAATTCCGCTTATTCTAGCAAAGACTAGCAAAACAATTACCCATTTTTCTACATATAGATTTAGTAAACCTTCTGTCAAGCTCATCACTTCAAATTGGAAATCATATTAATAATCTGTATTGTAAAAAATTTTAAATTTTGAATAATGAAAGGGACGAGCAATACAATAGTTAAAAAAACAGCAATTATCTTTGGTACAAACGTTAGAGTCTGTTCGGAAATAGTAGTTGCTGCTTGAAATATCGAAATAATTAAGCCAACGACAAGCGATACCAATAAAATTGGCCCACTAATTAATAAAACATAATAAAATGCATCTCGTACAATGTTTAAAACCATTTGGTCTGTCATCAATCACCTATGATATCATTAACCCTTTTAATAAAGATTCAATCACCAAATACCAACCGTCAACAAGGACAAATAATAACAACTTTAAAGGCAACGAAATTAGTTGTGGAGGTAGAAGAAACATTCCTAAGGACATAAGCACACTTGCAATAATCATATCAAGCACCAAAAAAGGAACAAATAACAAAAATCCAATTTGAAATGCAATACGCAATTCGCTAAGAGAATATGCTGGAATAATCGTCCAAATTGAAAGTTCAGAAGGATCTTTTGGTTTTTCTTTGCCCGACAACCTGAGAAACAATGCTAAATCTTCTTGACGGGTGTACTTTAGCATAAATTCTTTAAAAGGATTGACAATATTGTCCAATGCTTGCTTTTGGTTTATTTCTTCTCTCAAATATGGTTGAAGTCCATCTCGATTTGCTCTATCTAAGACTGGTTGCATTACAAAAAAGGTTAAAAACAAAGCAAGACCGACCAATAATTGATTTGGTGGTTGTGTTTGTGTTGCCAATGCTTGTCTAAGAAAGTGCAAAACCACAACAATCCTTGTAAAGCAAGTCATCATAACTAGAATTGAAGGAGCAAGGGTAAGAACAGTCATTATCAACAATATTTGAAGCCCAACGGACAAGTCCCCTTTTTTATCAGAACCAATCGTAACAGAAACCTGAGGAATTTGCAAATGTTGACTCGAGGGATTTTGTGTGCTTGGTTGGGCAAATACGGGTGAAACAAATAAAATCAACACAAGCAAATTTAGTACAGTTGCCTTTAAAATTTTTCTTGGCTTTTTCAATTTTTCTTACTTAATAAAAAAAATTGTATTTCAACTAATATACCAAGAAGTAGAATCAAATAAGTCCTTGAAAAAAAAACATTTGGGACCAACAATTCTTGATTAGATTAAGAAAAGGATGAATTTTAACCATCAAAGTGGTTATTAACACTCAAATGTAGAAAATTTTACACTTTTTCAAAAGCAATGGTTATTAAGGAGAGAATTCCAACCACCGCAGTCTCGGAACGAAGTGGATAATCACAAATTTTTACTATTTCCACTTTTTTATTTTTTGAGAAAGCCCTCAACTCTTCTTCGGAAAATCCGCCCTCGGGACCTATTATTATAAGAACAGATTTGAAGCCTTTATTTGGTGAGTAAACAATACCGTTTCTATCAAGAACAAGAACTTTCTCATAATTCTTGAATTCTTTAATTAACATTTCAATAGTGCAAGTCGGGTGTATCACTGGAATTCGACTTCTAAAGGTTTGCTTAATTGAAGAAATTCCTTTCCTAATCAACCTTTCTTTTTCTAATTTGTTTTTTTGGGTAAATTTCGAAATTAAAGGGTAGAAATCTGAAATCCTCAACTCAATAGCTTTTTCAAAAGCAAACTCAAATCGTTCTTTATTGTCTAAAATACCTAATGCCAGCCCTATCTTACTTTCAATTTCACCAAGATTCTCAACGAAATTAATTATTTTGGCAAGGTAATGATTTTTAGATATTTCGACTATATAAGCAAAAGCAGATAAGCCTTTTCCGTTAACGATACAAATTCTATCTCCTCTTTGAATTCGCATTGCTTTCAAATGTTTGAATTCTTCCCCATCAAAAATAACCTCTGAAAGTTGTAAACTGAGATTTTCGCAAAAAAAACATTCCATTAAAACTCATTGATTTTTACTAATTCAAATCTTTTATATTTCGAAATAAAAGTAAACTTCTTTTTTAAATGGTAGTAGGTCCATTCCTCAACTACATTTCCTTCTTTATCAATATTCCTTTGTATACTAGAAGGTTTTCCATAAAGAATAAAGATTTTCCCGCGTTCGGTTCTTGCACCATCGTTCTCTGCAATAGTTTGGAAATTTAAAAATGCAAAATCTGCTCGTTTATAATATTCATCCATTGCTTCATTAAAAAGAGTCGTAGTATCAGTATCAAATTCAAGCCATGCATCGAAAAATTCTTGCCATTGATTTTCTTTTTTCATGCTTTTTAAGAAATCATATTTTTCATCTGTTATTATGTAGTAAAATAATTCTAAAGAATAATTAATGGATTTTAAAGACAAAGGAGGATTTTCCCAATGAATGCGAAAATTCAACTTTAAAGTATCCAAAGAGTTAACTAAATTAAGTATGATTAAGTAATTTTGAAGATAAGCATATTTTTCGGGAAAATTCACAAGATAAAAATTCATTTTCTCGTCTGATCCCGAAAAAGCCTTTTGTTCAAAGATTAAATATGCATTGCTAGTGTCAATAATAAAGTTCGGTGGGAATGTGGAAAGAAGTAGAAGTGGAGCATCAAAACTAACAGGTTTTTGCCAATTCATTTGATAAGTTTTTTCAATATTCGACTTCAGTTGGATATTCAGGCTTTCATAGCCTTTGCTTGAATAAACTGGGATAATAATTGCTTTGTCTTTTTTGGTAAAATCCAACGCATTATGCAAAAGAGAAAGTAAAAACCTACTATCTCCTATTGTTTGCGAAGCAAAAATAGGAGAAAATATCAAAATGTTACCAATTTTATGTATTTTCAACTCCCCTTTTACTGTTTTAATCTTTGTTTTTTCTTTGTCGTAAATAGATATCTCTAAAAAAAAGTTTTGAAGAGGCAACTTGGTTGAAACAAAGTTCAAATAGTACTTTGTGTTTATTAAATCTTTGTCTAGTAGCTTAAAAAAAATTGTGTCTCTATGAACAAATGTTTTTTTAATTATTCCATTAGTATCGCGAAACAAAAACTCCAAAAGGAAATTTGAAAACAATAAATTTGGATCATTAGCTTTCTCGAAAGTGATGTAATTTAAAGAAAATTTAAACGGAATCAGAACCTCGAGCGAATCCCCATTTTGAGTTGGATAATAAATTGGTTGAAATGTAAATGTTTTTCTATAATCATTCATGTAATTAACATCAAAATCCGGTTGGCTTTTTACTAAAATCGAAAAAAAGAAAAACATCGTGATTATTGAAAGAAATCTCATAAAATCACCTAATATCATAAATTATTTTCTCGAATAAAGTCTTGCAAAATCACAGCAGCGGAAATCAAATCCTTGTTTTCCTTCCGCTTTCGGTCTTTCTTTTTTTTCCCCAATTCAAACATTATTTTCTCGGCTCGTTTTGTAGAAAAAGACTCATCAAATCTAAAAATTGGAATTTCTATTTTTTTTTCTAAGTTTAAAATAAAATCGTTTATTCCTTTTATTACTTCTGTTTCAATATTTTCTTTTCGATAGGGATAACCAACAACTAAAGCAGAAATTTTTTCATTTTTCAAAAAATTTATAAAATCCACCCAAAATGAGGGTGAAGAATAATCGAATACTCTGTAAGGAGTTATGGATATATGCAATTCGTCGCAAATTGCAACTCCTAATCTTTTAAAACCAAAGTCAATTGATGCTATTCGCTTTCCATTCAATTCTTGTATGATCATAAATGAATAAAATTAACCACTTTTTCTCACACTCTTAATTTTTCTCAACTCATTTGTCAAAGGAATAACAAACAACAATTCTGTCCCTTTACCTTTTTCTGAGTTTACCCTTAAAATACCACCGTGGAGCTCGACAACGTGTTGAATTATCATAGTCCCTATACCAGTACCACCTGTTGTGAAATATGGTTTTAAAAATTTCTCCAGCATTGTTTTGTCCATCCCTGGACCATTATCTGCAATTGAAAAATAAGCATTACGAATATCCTTCCAGTTTCTCAAAGTGATAATTCCGTTTTTGCCTTGAAAAGCTTTTATCGCATTCTCTATGGCGTTTCGAATAGCCCTTATCATTTTGGGTTTGTCGCACAACAAGTCAAAGTGATTCAGTTCCAATTCAAACGTAACATTTGGAAACATAGAATCGTCAAATTCCATTCTTGCCTCTAAGCATAAATCATATGCGTCAACATTTTGAAGTACCACCTCGCCTCGCCCCACAGTTACAATATCCCTTACTCTTTGCATAAGTAACCCAACTTGGTGAATTATTTTACGACGCCTTTCATCATTCCTAGCTGAACCATTAATATCCAATTGCTCTGCGTTAAGTCGAATTGTAGATAAGTTTGTTTGCATATCATGGGCAAGCTGGGCCAGATTGCTTAACTTTTGGCGTCCCAACACTTCTGTAATATCTATACCCGTAATAACCGCACCCTTGAAAGCTCCAGTTATACTTTTCAAGGGGATTAGTGTAAACAGCCATTCAAAGTCTATTTTATTTTTGACAAAAGTAATTTTCTGAACAAATGATTCGCGGGAATAAATTATTCTTTCAACTAATTCATTTAACGGTCTCAAATACTCTAAAGTACAATAGTAATTAAACATTTTATTCATTGGAACACTTTCAGTTATTCCAAACATTTCTTTCCCACTATTATTTGCTGCAAGCAATCTCCCATATTTATCAACAATAAAGACCACTCCGGTCGTTGGAACTTCAATTAAAGCTTTTAGCAATCTTTTTTGTTTATAATATTTTCGAAGAACAAAAAACAAAATGACAATAAGAAGAAATGGTACAATAATATCACCAAAATTTTTTAAAAATCTTGAAACGAACCAGAATTTATGATAATTCTCTTTCAAAACTACAGAAGAAGATCTTGAAGTTAAAATTACATAAGCATCTAACTTTTCTACATTTAATGATTCTGGAAAAGCTTCCCCAAGCGTAATAAAATCCTTAGCCAAAATCTCTCCATCCAAACTCACTACTGAAATACCATTGTGAAATAAAGCAAAAATTTTATCATCAACATTAAATATTCCATAAGGTTCTGATAATTCATTCGGTAGATGAACAAAATCTTCCCCTACTTTGTTTTTTAATCCTTCATAAATATAAATCGACAAAATATAACCAGTGCCAATATTCCTTAAGAAATAAATGAACTGTTTACTTTCTTTTTCAAGTAGCATAATATTCGAAACTTTTGTCTCGATCCAAAATTTGTTGATTATTCCTTGGTCGAAACCAGCAATCTGAAAAAGAGAACTATTGTAGTATTTCGACGATGAAATTACGACAATTTTATCTGATATTTGCTTAATTAGTATGTTGTCACTTAAATCAACCCTACACAATAATTTTTGACTAAATAAACTATCCTCAAGATAAACAAATCCATTTCCTTCTTCGAGCTTTACAATCGCAAGTCTGTATCCCTTGTGTTTAATAAAACAGGCTGCTAAAGCATTTTTTGCTACAAAATCAGCGAGGAGCTTATTATTTTCGAATTTCACTAAAAATAAAAGGTCATTTATCTTAATTAATACTTCTTTATGCTCTTCGTTAACCAAAAATTCAACTTTTTCAAATGTATAAAATCCTTCTTCGTAAGGCAATTCAACTATTGCTTCAACTTTCAAGGAAGTATTAATCAAAGATACAAAGACTCTGTTCGACTCTGTGGAAACTATCAATAATCGCCCCAAAAAGGAACACGAACCCACAATGGAAGGTGGTATCGAAGGAACCCCAAAAACACTATCCCTTTTTATTCCATCCCAATAGAATACCGATTCGGAGAAATCCCCGAAAGTAGGTTTAACGAAAAATGATTTGTATTTACTATTTTCCTTAAATACAAAAAGTTTACCGCCTAAAAAATTTTCTTTCAAACTGTAAGAAAGTTGATAAGTATCGTCGCAATACAATCGAAAGGTAAATATAAAGCAAAAAGTCAAAGAAACTTTACTCAATTTGACAAACACAGAACGAAGCAATTCCTTCTCCTCTTCCAATAAAACCCATTTTTTCGTTAGTCTTTGCTTTAACATTTACAATCGACTCGTCAATCCCAAGAATATTGGCGAGATTACTACGAATTTGTTGTTTAAATGGTGCTATTTTCTTTAATTCGTATACAATTGTAATGTCTATATTTATAATCTTTTTACGCTTCTGGTCCAACAATTTCAAAACTTCTTTAAGTAAAATTTGACTTTCGATATCCTTGTATTTTTCGTCAGTATCAGGAAAATGTTCCCCTATATCTCCCATTCCAATAGCACCAAGTATTGAATCAATCAAAGAATGAATTACAACATCACCGTCGCTATGGGCAATTGCACCATTCTCGATATCAATCAATATTCCACCAAGAAATAACTTTCTTCCTTTCCCAATTCGATGAGAATCGTAACCAAAACCAACCATGTTACTTTAAAAATCTTCTTTCATCCAATTGGAGACATAATTCTGAAATTGTTGCGAAAGGGCAACTGCAGTCTCGTAATTGTCGCTCTCTCCGATAATCAAGAACTCAGGTTTTTCTAGATCTGGATATAAAAGAACAGAATCACCATTTTTAAAAATTTTCACACCCTCAACAAGTTGGCGTTCATAACCTTCTGAGAACTCTAAAGCTCTACGAATTACTTTACCCTTGTTTTCCCAAAGACATTCAACTGTTGAAATATGTTGAAATCTCCGAGGGAGGATTTCATCTAGTTGTTGTAGTGTGTATCCAGTTTTTGCAAGCATTTCAAGGATTTTACCGATTGAATACATTCCGTCGCTTGCAAATAGGAAATCGGTAAAAATGAACCCACCCCACACACCACCGACAAATTTAATTTTCTCATCTCTTGTTGCTTCCATCATCGCCGAATGGGAATTCTTTATTCGCACAACCTGAATCCCATATTCCTCGGCAATCTTTTCGATTTCACCAGAAGCAACAATAGTAATTGCAATTTTATAATCGCTATTTTGCTTATTAGTTTCCAAAAATAATTTTGTTACCATAGAAAGAAGCCTTTGAGGTGTATACATGACTCCACGGCTATCAATTACAAGAATTTTTTCAGCTCCAGGTTCTATAATGAAGCCAAGTTCATAACCCAACGATTTCATAATCCGACAAGCTTCTGAACCTTCGATAAGAGTGCCTTCTGTAAAGGGTTGGTGCCTCATTGCATCTACGTAATCGTGTAAAGATAGGGTTTCTGAATTCATTTTGCCTAGGATAATTGGAAAAATAGTCGATGCTAACCCATAGGAATAATCCATTAGGATTTTAAATTTCTTTTTCCTAATGGCTTCGATATCCAATGAACTAAGATAGCGATTAATATAAATTTCATTAGTCCTTTCAGGATAGTACAATTCCCCTACTTCACTATAGTGGACTCTTTTAATATCTTCCCCAAAAAAGTAACGTTCAATGGTTTTAGCTTTAGACAGGTCAATATCACGACCATCGCTACTAAATATTATTATATCAGTCATATCAGGATTCCGAGGAGAACGTCGTACGTGTATACCACCGGAATATTTGCCTGTCCTTAATTCTTGTCTTGTCTGGGGAATTGAGGTTGTTTGCAAATCATTAACATATACCCCCCCAGAAGCTAAGCCTGCAGTGATTGATCGTTTAATAATTCTCGAAGTTTTATCGGAGTCTCGGCTAACGATAATTTTAGCATTTTTGCCAAAAGTCATACCAAGAGCCATTCCAAGTTTTGCTCCAAATTCGGGGTGGATTTCAAAGTTCGACAAACCAGAAATTCTTGCCCCAGTGAATAATTCCCTTTCCCATTTTTCCTCCTGAACAAGGGAACGCGAAAGTTTTGCACCATCTTCAATGTGTTTCAAAGGCCAGAGTTTAATATTTGGTGAAAGTATTACATCGTTACCTATTGTGCACCCGACAGAAATAAAAACATTTTCTCCAATTGTAACAGACTCGCCAATTTTACAATCGTAACAAATGACATCATCTGTAAGTTCAGATAAAGCACCAATTTTTACATTGTCCCATAAGGTAGTTCTTCGCATCTTAACACCTTTGCCGATCCTAACATTGCTTCCTATAACACAATCAGAAATTTCAGAATAATCATCGATTACAGTATTACTTCCAACTATTACTGTTCCTCTGATTTTGACATTAGGGGCAATAGTGCTATTTTCAGCTATGATCAAATTCCCTTGCTTAGTACCTTTGATTTCAAGCTTAACATTTTTTTTCAAAGCATCAATTTGACCATTTTGATATTCTTCCAAATTTCCAATATCTCGCCAATAACCATCAGCTACAAAACCATACAAAGGCATTTTGTTTCTTAGCATCATGGGGAATAAATCTTTACTGAAATCAAACTCAGATTGATAAGGAATCAAGTCCAAAACATCAGGTTCAAGAATGTAAATGCCGGTATTAATCGTATCAGAAAAAACTTCCCCCCAGGATGGTTTTTCCAAAAATCGGACAATCCTTCCTTCTTTATCGGTTATTACAATTCCATATTGTAAAGGTACTTTAACTCGAGTCAGTAAAATTGTTGCCAAAGAACTTTTTGATAAATGAAAATCTAAAGCCTCTTGTAGGTTGAAATCAGTAAGAACATCACTACTAATAACAATAAACCTTTCATCGAGGTATTTGTAAGCGTTTTTTACTGCCCCAGCGGTTCCATAGTCAGCAGTCGCAAGAACGTACCTTATTTTTACTCCAAAGTCACTCCCATCTTTGAAGTAATCAGTAATTATATCAGGTTGAAAATACAATAGTGCAACAACGTCTTTCAAATTGTATCTTTTCAAAAGATTGATTACATGTTCCATGATTGGAACATTAACTATAGGAACCATTGGTTTGGGGATCGTCATTGTCAATGGACGGAGTCGGGTCCCAAAACCACCTGCCATTAATACAGCCTTGTTCATAATTTAAAAATTATTTATTACTTAAAAACTAAATTAATAAAAAGATAATAAATTTTCTTTGAATGCGTTTTTTAATTTTGTTTAACAAAACAAAATGGTGTTAAAATGAAAAAATCTGTAATTATACTAATTTGTTTTTTGTTAGTCTCAGCAGTCTCAAAATCTCAGCAAAATGTCCCAATTCCTATTACAGTTGGCCCCCACCCAACTTTTATCGATGGTTTTTTTAGTTTTACTCAAAATGACTACAAACTTTTTATTACAACATTGGGACTCGACCAAAATTATAATGGGATTGAAGATGATGGGGATGTTAAACCCGGGATTTATCAGATATCTTTTAACCAAATCATGAGCGGAAATTTAACCGGAACCTTAGTCAAAGAGCTTGAATTTTCATCTCTACCTTTCCCTACAAGGATTCATGTCGACAAAATTGGAAACTTTGTTCTTGTTCCAAATAAATTTTCAATTCTTAAAATTAATTTAGAATCTGGTGATATTATCAACACATTAACCCCCCTAGAGAATTTCCAACTTCCCGAAGACTCATATATTTCTTCAATCTATTATCACAATGGACATATATTTATAGGAGTTAGTTCATTAAACGTTCATAGTTTCTTTATTGTTAATGAAAGCAATTTGAACATAATGTTTGAAACTGCTTGTGAACAAAACCCCTTGCAATCAGTTGTTGTAGGAAACTATTTATTCATTCTTTTAGAAGGGATTTTTGGCCAAAATAACTCCAAACTTTGGGTATACGAAATTCGTAGTTTTGATGCATTTGAAATAGTCTTTGTTAAAGAAATTGAATTGGGCGACACTGGCAATCATCTTACAAAAATTGGCAACGATAAGTTACTCATAACAATGAATGGTTCTCATCAAGTTCATATTTTCAATATTCCAAACCTAGAGATTGAAAAAACGATACAACTTCCTACAAGTGAATATGATGGACCAAGAGAATCCGGCATTACTGGAGAAAACACCATCGTTACTACTGCATTTGATGGTAATCTTTATTACTATGATCTTAATGGTAATTTGTTAGGAAAAATTAACATTGGAAACAAGCTTGAGGGACTTTTTACCTATACCTTCCAAAATCCAAATATGAATCTTTCAATAGTTGCCACCTCAAGCCCATTTTTACCAAATTATCAACCTAACAACAAAGTATATCTAATTGTCAATTCCATTAATTCTGCTGAGGATTATCTTGTTAATAACTTGGATTTTTACCCCAATCCTACTAAAGATTTTATTAATATTACATTAAGAATAGGAGTTGAATTTCCAGCAAGGGTAGAAATTTTTGATGTTTTTGGTAAAAAATTAAAAGAATTTAACTTTCAATTTGTCGGCGAAAAAATTTTTATTCCAACCCACGACTTGCCTAACGGTTTGTACTATGCTAAAATTAATACCTATAATAAAACAATTGAAACGATTTCATTCCTTGTAAATCGCTGATGAAATTTTGTTTGCTTGTTTTCTCGTTAGCAATCTTTTCTTTTTGTTTTTTATTTGGAAAAGATACCGTTGAAACCAAGATATCAGGGGAAGTTGTTGTCCAATCAGAAAAAGTTTTAGCAAGGAATTCAGTTTCACATTCTTTTTTTTCGTTCCGAATCGACAGACTTTATGTACCACTTCTTAGTTCAACTTCGGAAGTGTTAAGTATATTTCCTGGTATTTATATTCGAGATTATGGAGGGGTTGGTGGAATCAAAACAGTTTCTCTTAGAGGTTATTCCTCAACTGATGTAACTTTGTTGTTAGACGGAAGCAAAATCAACAGCCAGCAAAACGGTCTATTCGACCTTACTTTGTTACCATTAGATATTTTCGAAAATATTGACCTTTACAAAAGTGGTTCTTCGGTACTTTGGGGTAACAACTCTGCATCTGGATTCTTGAATTTTAGATTTCTTAAACCCAAAAATGAACAATCTCTCAAAATATCTTATGGTTCATTTGGTAACCTAAATTTTAATGCTAACTTTTCATATCAAGTTAATCCATTATCTTCAGGCATAGTTGGCCTAAGAGTTTTCAAATCCGAGGGAGATTACCCTATTAAAATCAATGAATTTGGAAGTAAAAAGATTATTAAAAGGGAAAATAGCAAGATTATTTCGTACTCCATTTTTCTTAACAATCAAATTGAGACAAATTTATTCTGGTCGCGTATTAATATTTTGTTTTCACATTCAAAAAGGGGAATACCTGGTGCTGTTTTACAAAACAATATCGAAAACGAAAAGGCAAAACTTACTGATTATTTCGCTTTTGGTAGTTTTAAATTAATCCCTCATTACCTTGATTCATCAATTGAAATAAGTTCAAAAGTAATGATGACAAAAAGTTTGTTTTACGATGAGAAAACAAATAATCTCTTGCTTGGGAAGACTACAGCCGAATACTTAAACAAAGACCTCGATTTTTCTATAGACTACAAAAGAACCTTTTGGGGGGTTAATTTTAACTTTCTTTTGGAAACTAACTTCGCATCGATCAAAGGTGATATGATCGAAAATAAAGAAAACAACGATATTGAGCGTTGGACAATTTCCACCGGTTTGAAAATTTTGAAGATAATATCTTTTTCAAAATATCGACACTTTTTCGAAACGGCTTTTCGAAACGATGTTAGTTCTACTTTTTCTCCAAAATACACTTTTTATATTGGTGTAGCTATTGAAGACACGAGCCTTGGGTTAAATACAAAGCTAAATTTTTCAACTAATTATCGATTACCAAATTTCAACGAGATGTTCTTTTTAAACTATGGAAACCGCGATCTTCGTCCCGAAAAGACACAATCTTTGAATTTAGAGTTTATTTACTATGGGTTTGGTTATTTTAAACCAATAATTACTTTCTTTTTTTACAACACCGAGGATAAAATAATCTCCATTCCGAAAACACCTATCCAATGGACTGCTTTGAATATTGCCAAAACACAATCTACAGGTTTTGAAATCGCAATGCAAAGCAAAACAAGTTTTTTTGAAAGTATCGTTTCCTATTCATACACAAGAGCAATCGATAAAACTAAAGAATCACCTACCTTTGGAAAACAATTAATTTACACTCCAAGAAATCTTGTAAATGTCGTATTTTATTTCCCCATTTACAAGCAATTTGTAATTGCAACTAAGCTTTTCTATTCCTCAGAGAGATATGCACTTCCCGATAATTCCTCCAGCTCGAAACTACTTAGCTACGTGCTTCTAGATTTTTCTATTTCAAAAGAAATACATTTAAAAAAAAACAAAATATTTCTTAATTTTGAGATCTTTAATATTCTTAATTCAGAGTATCAAATAATATTTAATTATCCAATGCAAAGTAGACATTTTTTATTAACATTAAAGACAATTATCTAAATAATATGAGAAATACCTCAATATTAATAATAGAAGATGACTTTTGCACATTACAGGTTTTGAAAACAATCCTGGAAAAAGAAAATTATTCAACTATCCCAGTTGATAATGTAGATGATGCTTTAAATATCCTTAAAAGAGAAAAGATAGACTTAATAATCAGCGACTGGATGATGCCCAACATAGATGGTATAGAGTTTCTTTACAGACTTAAATCAAATTTCAAAGACCCACCCCCCGTGATAATTATAACAGCGTTAACATCTGAAATGGCAAGAAGTTATGCGATTCGTTCCGGTGCAGTCGAATTTATTGAAAAACCAATTAATATACCTGAATTATTGCAAGTCATTAACAAAATTCTTGAAAGTCAAAAAAGCATTGAAAAATTTACTTCCGAAGCATCCCAAGTTAACCCCCCCTTCATTGGGATTGGTATTGTTTCTGGGAACGGAGGTACTAAACCTCTTATAGATATTTTACTTACCCTGAAAAAAGACTTAAAAGAAAACTTTGTTGTTACTGTGATCCAACAAGGTAACAAATACCTTATTGACTCTTTGGTTACCAAATTAAATCAAGTGTTTTCTCAGGAAGTTATTGTTCCAATTTCAAATTTGAATCCAAAACCTGGTAAAATTTACATTGCACCTTTCGACCACCATTTATTTTTTTCGAAAAATTATGAACTAATTGTTGACAATGGTCCAAAAGAAAATTACCAAAGGCCATCGGCTGAGCCTATGTTCAGAAGTTTAGCGAATTATTTTGGAAAATATTCTATTGCAGTAATTTTATCTGGGCTTGGTACTGATGGAGTTCAGAGTGCAATTCAAATCAAATTCAATGGGGGTTATGTAATTTGCCAAGAACCTTCAACAGCTGCAGCACCAACTTTACCTAAATCATTTATCTCTCCGTTTATTGACCCTATTGTTCTTCCTCCAGATTCAATTCCTTTTGAAATTAAGAAAATTATTAAATCCATTCTTCTTCAAAAAACTGGATGAATTTTAACGAAAAATACATTAAATTAGTTAATATACGTTTACATAATTTTTAAAATTTTTTGGAGGTTATATGTTAAAGTTCATTAAGTCCTTTTTGCTTTTTGTTGTATCTTTTACTTTACTTCTTTTTTCATGTTCGGACAAATCCACAAACAACAATGAACCACAAAACCAAAGTTTCTTTCCTACTACGGTTGGTTCTTTTTGGAAATATCTTGATTATGAACTTGACTCTCTCAGCGTAAAGGTTCCAAATTCTGAAGATACCACCCTCACCACCTTAATCGCAAACCAATTTATTTTTGGGAAAAACGCCTCAATATTCTTGAACAAAACCAGCAGGGACAATCTGACAGATACAACAATTTTTGCGTTCGAAAATAACAAAATCTACACTTTCTTGTCTTTCTTTGAGAATGATTTTATTCCTATTTCTGAAGGAAATCAATGGGTTATGATTGCAGACTTTGACGGTTCGCAATGGACTATTTTAAAAGATACAACTTTAGAAACCATCGACTTACCCGACGTTGGCAAGATGACTCCTACTATTGGAATAAAAGGTAAAAAAGGCAACCAAATAGACTTAGTAGTAAAAGGCAAACCAGTTCAATCTCAAGAATTTATTCTTACATTCACTATGAATATTAAATTGGAAATTCCTAATGTTCCTTTACCAGTCAACGTTAAATTTGATGTTGTTCAACACTATTGGTTTGGCAAAGGAATTGGACTTGTTCGGAAAAAACTCGATCCCTTTAAGTTCAATATATTTTTAATGGAACAAGTTTTCAATGGGAATCAATCAGATCTCATTGACTATAATATTAAATAAATACCTGTATCATCCAATTTTTTAAATTCATGTTAATAAAAAAAGCCTCGAGAATTCCGAGGCTTTTTATGTTTTTTAAGTTAGGATTAAGGAATATTTGCACGCGCGGAAATATTCATAATGATTCCTTTTTCTTTGTTGGTTATATACCCTTTTTTCAATAACCAATTTGTAAGATGTGCCATGCAGCTAACAAAGTCCCCATGATTTTTTGAGTTATTTACGCAATCCTGAATTTTTTGTGAAATAGTAGAACCATCCTCGAGGATTTTGTCGCTAACCCCAGTATCAAACCTATTACCATATTTATCAATAATTACAATGGTTGTTGGTTGCAAAGGAGGAAGCATAATCTTTGGTAGATCGCTTCGATAGTTATCTAGGTCTACTGGTTGATGATTGCAAGCAAAATTTCCAAAAACAAAAGTTACTAATAAAATAGCAAACAAAAATATTTTAAACATAAAAACTCCTTATTTTAAAAGGGCAAATTATTAAATTTCAAAAATAATTAACTAAGTAGAATTACTCAATATTCTCGAATAGATATTTCATCCCGCAAAGCATAATAGACACCTTCTGCTAAAGCAAGCATTTCGTCTTCACCTGGATAAATATGAATTGGAGCAATGAAATAAACCCGTTCCTGAACCCACTTTACAAGCATAGGTGAATTTGCAAGTCCCCCAGTTATCAAAATAGCATCAACATCTCCTTTAAGGACTGTACTAGCGGCTCCAATCTCTTTAGCAATTTGGTAGGCCATTGCGCTGTAGATCAATTCTGCAAAAGTATCACCACAAGCTATCTTTTCTTCTACTTCCATAGCATTATTAGTCCCCAAAAAAGCAACAAGTCCACCATTTCCAGTAATCATCTTCCTTATTTCTGTGTAGGTATATTTCCCGGAAAAACACAATCTGGCAAGCTGACCAGCTGGTAAGGTACCGGAACGCTCAGGGGAAAATGGGCCCTCCCCGTCCAAACCATTATTCACATCGATAACCCGACCGTTTTTGTGCACACCCACGGTAATACCACCCCCGAGATGCACAACTATCAATTTTAATTCTTCGTATTTCTTGGCGTGGTCTCTTGCGTAACGGCGAGCTACTGCTTTCTGGTTTAAAGCGTGGAATATACTAAGGCGGGGTAGTTCTGGATGACCAGAAATTCTTGCAACTTCCTCTAATTCATCTACTACAACAGGATCGACAATAAAAGAAGGAATTGAAGGATCAATTGCTTTGGCTATCTCATATGCAAGAACTGCACCAAGATTAGAAGCGTGTTCTCCATTAATTTCATTTCTTAAATCATCCAGCATTTTTTGATTAATACGATATACACCACTTGGTATTGGCCGAACCAACCCACCTCGTCCAACAACTGCATTGATACTTTTTAAATCAACATTAGCATCCTCCAAGACTTTAAGTATAACTTGCTTACGAAATTCATATTGATCGAATATTCTGTCAAAATTCCTCAATTCATTTACTGAATGTCTAATAGTAACTGTTAAATCTTCAAGTAAGTCCTTGTAAAGAGCTACTTTTGTAGAAGTTGAACCAGGATTGATTGACAAGATAACTAAAGTCATTGTCACACCATAATATTTACTAATTTTCTTTCTTTAAATAATGCAACCAAAATCTTACACTAGTTCCTTTTCCGATTTCACTTTTGATTAAAAATTTACCATCGTGCAATTCAACCAACCTTTTAGCAATAATTAGCCCCATTCCAACACCTTGCTGCTCATAGATTTCTCTTTCAAATTGGGTAAAAGAATCAATAAACCTTAGCTTTTCTTCGTTAATTCCTCGACCTTCGTCAGCGATCTCGAATAAGGCTTTATTTTTTTCAATTATCGAAGTTATTTTAATCTTATCTCCGGGTTCTGAAAATTTAAACGCATTATCAATCAGCTCATCAATTATTTTATAAAAACTATCGGAAGATATTTCTAATGAAATGTTGTATATGGGATTCTCAATTATCAAATCATTTCCTCGGCCAAAGTTTTCAGATTTAAGTTGGGCAATATCTTGAATTATGGCAAACGGTTCATCAGTAAAATGCATTCGAAGCTGTGCTTTTTTCTCGGGATTATTAGCAATAGATTCAATTTTTGTATATATAAGAAAATTTTCTGTTATTTTCAAGAGCCTATTGGAGGACTTTAAAATATCTGATGCAAGCTCTAAAACATCCTCCTTTTGAAGAAATTCAATATTTGATAAAATCAACTTGGCAGAACCAATAACTTCATTCAACACCGTTCGAAATTCGTGGGGAAGTGCAAAGGATATTGCCTTGCCAACAGTATCAACCTTTTCCTTAACTTGCTTGTGAAAAGTATCCTGTTTTTTCCATTGAGTATTTAAAGCTTGGATTAACTCTTGATGCGTAAAAGGTTTTGTTATGTAATCGTCCGCACCTCGAACCATTCCCTCGCGAATATTTTGCTTTTCGCCAAAAGCAGTAAGAAAAACAAAAGGAATAAATTCAGTTTTTGGATCTGAGCGAATTTTTTCAAGCATGGAATATCCATCCATCACCGGCATTTGAACATCGCATAGTATTAAATCTGGAAGGATTTCCACCGCTCTTTGATATCCTTCCTCGCCATTATTTGCTGTATAAACCTCGTATCCTTCCAATGAAAGCAAAATTGATGTACTTTCTAAAATGTAGTCTGAATCATCTACAATTAAAATTTTTTTCATTTTTTTGATTTAGAAAATATGCAAATTAAGAAATTTGGTTGTAAATTTGTGTTGTTGACCTTGTTTATTCAATTATTTGCTTAACTGGTGTGGTTATTTCAACAAAAGGAATTGTTATTAAAACTCTAAATTACCGCGAAACAAGTAAAATTGTTGAAATTTTAACAGAAAGCAATGGCATTGTTTCTTTGATTGCAAAAGGTGTTAGAAATCAGCCCAAATTAATTGGTACACTTGAACCTTTGAATATTGTTTATATTAGCTTCTATCAAAAAAAATCTAATGATTTGCACCTTCTTTCCAAAGTAGAAACATTATCCTCATATCATCCGATTATAAGAAGTCCAGAAAGGCTATTTTGTGGCTTAACAATTTTGGAATTTATTAAACAAACTCAAGTAATAGAAAATCCAAATAAATACCTTTTTGACCTAACAATATCAAGTATAAATCTATTAAAATCAAAAAATTTAAATCCATATATATTACTTACTTATTTTATAATTATGTTAATTTTTGACCTCGGAATTAATATAATTGATAAAATTGCAATACTTTCAAACAAACAATTTCAATATTTATTCTTTGACGACAATGAAGGGGAATTCAAACCAGATATAAAAACGAGCAAATTACAAATGTTAGACAAAAAAACAATTGACTTTTTGCTTAAAATAAGTAAAAGCGACATTAATGAACTTGAAAACTTTCAAACCTTACCCATTGACATTAAGGAATTTATCTTTTTCGTTGAACATTACTTATCCTTTCACTTAGGCAAGATGATAAAAATTAAAACAATAGATATATTAAATTATGGTAATTAATATACTTATTACTTTGTTTTTCGTGTTGTTAAATGCTTTTTTTGTTGCCGCAGAATTTGCTATCGTTAAAGTGAGAAATACACAAATCGAATTGAAAGCAAAGCTGGGTTCCTTTCCAGCAAAAATTGCTGTCACCCTTGTTTCGCACTTGAACGAATATCTTTCTGCATGCCAATTAGGCATCACTCTTGCAAGTCTTGGGCTTGGTTGGATTGGGGAACCTGTAGTTTCAAAAATCATATTGTCGCTCTTTTCTATGCTTGGAATTAATGTTGCGATGGAAACCGCAGAAGAAATTGCATTACCAGTGGCTTTTATATTAATTACTGTGCTACATATCGTTTTCGGTGAACTCGCACCCAAATCTCTTGCAATTCTAAAAGCGGAAAAAACTGCCCTTTTAGTTTCAATTCCATTACGAGCTTTTTACATAATTTTTAAACCTTTTATCTGGTTACTTAATGAATTTGCTAATTATACTTTAAAAATTTTGGGGATTAGTTTTCGCGAGGGTAAAGAACTTCACTCCGAAGAAGAAATTAGAGAAATTTTGAAATCCAGTTTTAAATTTGGAACCATTGAATCTACGAAGGAGAAACTTTTGCAAAATGTTTTCGATTTCGCCAATATTACTGCCAAACAAATAATGGTACCAAGAAACAAAATTGTGGCTATCGAAAAGAATATAAAGACGGAATTAGTCATCAAAAAATTTCAAACAGAAGGTTATTCTAGAATGCCTGTGTACGAAAATACAATTGATAACATTATTGGATTAATTTATGCAAAAGACTTCTTACATTTATTGGATTCATCAAGCTTCAAAGAGTTTGATATTTCCAAGTTTCTTCGAAAACCCCTTTTTGTTAAAGAAAATCAAAGAATCCAAGATATATTAAAGACGATGCAAAAAGAAAAAGTTCACGTGGCAATTGTTATTGATGATTTTGGGGGAACAGCAGGATTAATTACTATCGAAGATATTCTTGAAGAGCTTGTTGGTGAAATTCAGGATGAATTCGATGAAGAACCTCCACTGGTTAAAAAACTTAATAATAAAGAATTCGAAGTGATTGCTGAAATGTCTATTGAGGATGTTTCAGAAAATTTAAAAATTCGTATTCCAAAGGCAAAGGAATATGAAACTATTGCTGGATTAATAATTTATTTAGCAGGCAGAATTCCCCAACAAGGAGAGAGATTTTATTTCGATAATTTCTATCTTGAAGTAACTTCTTCGACTGAAAGGAAAGTAGGAAAAGTAAAGATTGTACTAGAAGAATAAAACTTACTTAATATGATACCTTTCTAAGGTAAAATATTCACCTAAGTAAAGTTTTCGTACTTCTGGATTTTGTGAGATTTCCTCAGCAGTTCCAGAACAAAAAATATTTCCATCTATTAAAATATAAGAACGATCTGTAATCGTTAAGGTCTCGTGGACATTATGGTCTGTAACCAAAACACCTATACCCTTTTCCTTTAAATTAATTATCATCTTCATGATATCCTCTACTGCAAGAGGATCGATACCAGCAAAAGGTTCATCAAGTAGGATAAATTTAGGAGAGGATGCAAGGCTACGAGCAATTTCGCATCTTCTCCTTTCCCCACCCGACAGCATATAACCTTTTTGCTTTCGTATGTTTTGTAGTCCAAAAGATTCGAGTAGCTCTTCTAATCTCTCTTTCTTTTGTTTATCTGTAAACTTTTGTAGCTGCAAAATTGCCATTATGTTTTCTTCAACAGACAATTTGCGAAAAATAGAAGTTTCCTGTGGAAGGTATGCAATACCAAGTCTAGCCCTTTTATACATTGGAAAAGAGGTTATTTCTACTCCATCAAGGTTGACATTACCAGAATTTGGTCTAATCATTCCAACAATCATATAAAATGTAGTTGTCTTTCCTGCTCCATTTGGACCAAGCAACCCAACAACTTCTCCTTGCGAAATTTTTAGGGAAACTCCCCTTACAACTGTTCGGCGTTTGAATTTTTTTACAAGGTCGAAGGTTTCAAGGAGGGAAGTTTTCATCTATCTTCTTCTAAATTTAGCAACCTTTACTGTTAAACTCATTTCGTTTTCCCCCCGTCTTATTTTAAAAGTCAACTCATCTCCAATAAAAGCATCGTTGACGATCATCTCGTACTCTTCGATGGAATTAACTTTTTCACCATTAACCTCAAAAATAATATCACCCGGTTCAAATCCAGCCTTGCCAGCAGGAGAATTTCTGTAAACTTCGGCGACAAGCAATCCCTCGTTAAATTTTAAGTAAAGCCTCTTAGCTTCATAAGAATTAGGCTCTATCAAAGTTAATCCCAAATCATTATTACGAAAGGAGTCAGCATTTTCAACTATCTTGTCAACTATTTTCTTAACCCTATTGATAGGTATTGCCCATCCTATTCCTATACTCCCAGCACCCTGTCGACTAGTAGCAGTTGAATATATCATTGTATTCATTCCAATGACTTCTCCAAGTGAATTAAGCAAAGGCCCACCTGAATTCCCCGAACTAATTGCGGCATCAGTTTGAATCATACCTTTGTATATTCTACTTTCTTGTGTAATATTTACCCCAATGTTGGACACAACACCAACCGTTACTGTTGGTTTCATATTCAAGTCGAAGAGCCCAAATGGGTTACCCATTGCAATAACCCACTCTCCTACAATTACATCATCTGAATTACCTAAATTCAAATAAGGAAAATTTTTCCCTTCTATTTTCAGAAGGGCAACATCACTTATTTCATCTGCACCTATTATTTTTGCATCGTATTTTTTACCTTCGGTTGTGGTAACAATAATTTTTGAGGCTTTGCCAGCAACGTGATGATTTGTAAGGATATAACCATCTGGGGAAATAAGAAATCCAGAACCTAACCCTTGAACTTTGTACTTCTCATAAAAATACTCTCTTGGCCTTTTGCCAAAAAAAAATTCAAAATATGGATCAAAAAAGGGGTCGTATAACCTAATTGGAACTTCTACATATTGAATTACGTTAATTCCAACTATTGCCGGAGAAGCTTTTGCAACAGCCTTTGTTATGGCATTATGACGTGAGTTATAAATCTCGATTGAAACCGAATCGCGTCTGGAAGACCTACTTTCTACGTATACTTGACTCTTGGAAATGCCACTTACTTTTTTTTCTTGGGCTGAACAACTTAAATTACCCAAGAAAAATATTAAAGTTAAATAAAGAATAATTATTTTAGTGTTCATGGCAACTATTTTAATAAAAAAAATGTAACGAATGATTAATAAAAACATTACAAATTTTAATAAAAAAAATATTTTGGTAGACATTATTCCAATTGGAAATTTCGACAAATTTTTTACATACAAACTTGAAACAATAGGCAACAAAAATTATATAGGTCATAGAGTTAGCGTTACATTGAATAAAAGAAGAGTTGTCGGGATAATTGCGCAAGAACACAAAGATAAACTGGAATTTGACGAGAGTAAATTAAAAAATGTAACACAAATTTTGGATGATAAACCAATTATTTCAAATGAACTGATTGAACTTTGTAAATGGATTTCTGATTATTATTTAACCCCTTTGGGTGAAGTTTTAAAAAGTGTTATACCAAGTCGTCTTTTAGGAATACAAACAAAATACGTTCATTTCTTAGGAATTTCAAGATTCGCAAAGGAAATTTTAACGAATCCAGAACATAAGATTGTAAATTATTTACAAAACAGTAAAGGTCTAGTATCCATCAATACTTTGCGTAACAAATTAAAAATCTCTAACATAGAAAAAATACTTGAAAGCTTAGAATTTAAAGGCATTTTAAAAGTCAGAAGTAAAAGTATTGGAAAAATACCCCAAAAAACGGTTATTCAAATTAACCCAATTATGTTTGAACAAGTACGCTTTCAGGATTACATTGATATTCTTAAAAGAAGAAAAAAAATTATCGAATTACTCAACTTCCTTTTGGAACAAGCAAAACTTGGTAAAACCGAGGTTGATTTAGAAATTTTGAAGAATGAATTTCCAAATGTTAATATTTCAAAGAATTTGAAAGAAATTATAGAACTTGGGTTCATTTCGTTATCAAATATTGACAACACAGATATTGAAACAAGTTACCAAAAATTATATAACTACCCAAATGAATTGCAATTGCCGCTGAACAAGCAACAAAAATCTGTTCTCGAGGAGATTTTGCCCTCATTAGAAAACCAAAAGTATTGTTCTTTTCTGCTTTTTGGAATAACAGGTTCTGGCAAAACTCTTATTTATTTGCATTGTATCGAGAAATGCCTTGCTCTTGGTAAATCTGCAATAGTTTTGGTTCCGGAAATCTCTTTAACCCCTCAATTTATTGAAAGATTTAATAATGCATTTCCCGAACAAATAGCAGTTTTACATTCAAGATTGAAAGAAAATGAAAGAATTCGACAATGGGTTTCCATATTAAATGGTGAAAAGAAAATTGTAATTGGTGCACGTTCAGCAATCTTTGCACCAACACCCAACCTTGGTTTGATTATCGTCGATGAGGAACACGAACCATCATACAAACAAGAAGAACCAGCTCCAAGATACCAGGCAAGGGACACAGCCCTTATCAGAGGAAAAATTCAAAAATGTGTTGTAATTCTCGGAAGCGCAACCCCATCCGTAAATTCATATTATGGTTCGAAAAAAGGGAAACACAAAATGTTGGTAATCGACCAAAGAGCCGATGGAGCCAACTTACCGAACATTCTACTTGTCGATATGCTCGAAAAAAGGAAGAATAAAAAGGTTTTTGGTCAATTTTCAGACACAATGATTCACAAAATCATCGAACGGATTACCCAAAGGGAAGGCATTATCCTTTTTCAAAATAGGAGAGGATTTGGCTTGTTAGTGGAGTGCAGGTTTTGCGGATATATCCCAAAATGTCCAGAATGTGAAGTTTCACTTACATTCCATAAATCCGACCAAATGCTAAAATGCCATTACTGTGGTTTTGAAGTTAAATTTAATGTTAATTGTCCAAGATGTGGTAAATTTCCAATTATGATTCTTGGATATGGAACACAAAGAGTTGAAGAAGAATTAGAAAAGATATTAAATGAGTTTGGTTATTCCCCAAAAATAGATAGATTTGATTTAGACATTGTACAAAAAAACCCTAGACAAACCGAAATTTTAAAAAAATTCTATTTTGGAGAAATTGATATTCTTGTTGGAACCCAGCTAATTGCAAAAGGCTTGGATTTCGAAAGAGTTACACTTGTAGGAATAATTAATGCTGATTTGCAACTTAATGTTCCAGATTACACCGCATGCGAGCGTGCATTTCAATTATTCACACAAGTTGCCGGGCGCGCAGGCCGCCGTTCTGGTACCAAAGGAGAAGTAATTATTCAAACATCAACTCCAAATACCTACCCTATTGAAGCATTTATTAAAAATGATTTCGAATTTTTTTTTCAAAAGGAAATTAAATTCCGAAACGAGCTTCATTACCCCCCCTTTTACAGATTAATTTCAATTGAAATTCAATGGAAAGGCAAAATTGTCGACCAGAGTTGTTTCCCTTTTGCCGAAAATAACTTAAAAACTATTCCAAACTCCATAATTTTGGGTCCTATTTCACCAATTATTCCAAGAGTACGGGGCTGGAACCGCAAAGTTATCTTGATAAAAGTGGATCGCGCAAAAGACCAAACTTTAAAGAAAACTATTCTCAATTTAAAGAAATTCAAAGATAATTTTTTGAAAAAATATCAATCAAAGAACATTAGGTTAATTATTGATGTAGATTCCCAATTTTCATTAATTTAATTTTATTAACTTTGAAATTATGGAAAGACATCTAATAATTTTACTCTTTTTAATTTGGTCCATTCTACAAGGTTGCGCTACTCCTGTACAAACAAGATATAACTTAAAAATACCTAAAGATGAAAACCTCCAAAATGTTTCTTCTGAAGGTAACGAAACAAAAATTGTGATTGACCAAGTACCACCAGAATACGCACCTCTTCCCCCACATCTATCTGAAAAAAAAGTAACTTACGACACAGTCAAAATTGACTTAATTCAAAACGAAAGAATTCCAAATGAAATTAGTAGAGGTGAGGAACTTTTTTTGAATGGAGATTACAAAAATGCTTTGCAAACTTTTCTTTCCTTCGTTAATCGTTCAAATCAACAAGACTATTATTATTGGTACGCTCGGTTCCGGATCGGTGAATGCTTGTACGAATTAAAGCATATAGAACAGAGTATTTATGATTTGACTGAATTATACAATAATGAAAACATTGATAGAAATATACAAGAGAAAATACTTTTGAAATTAGGCAAAATTTACTGCGACCAAAAAGATTTCCAAAAAGCAAAATTTTACTTCGAACTTTTAAGGAATAACTTCCCAGACTCGTCCTTTATTCCTTTCGAATGTAAATAATATATTCCAAAAAAACAACCAATTACAATTTATACAAAATTCTTTAAAATCATTAAGTAATATTAATTTTTCTTAATTTTTTTATTAAATTACGAATATTATTTGGAGTTTTAGATGAAAATGATTAAATTTTATCTAGTAATTTTTCTTTTAATATTTAGCATACCCATTTATTCACAAATTCCACAAAACTACTTTATTAAAAACACAGGTCAATGGGACCAAAATATCAAATATGCATTGCTGAGCAACAATTTTTTATTTTACTTTACAAAAGATGCCCTTTATTTTGATTATTTTTATTTTAAGAAGTCTGAGGAACTTTGCTTCAAAAATGGAAATGTAATGAAGTTCGTAATTGAAGGAAGTAAGTTTGATGAGTTTTTAGAACTTATTCCTTCAACATGGAAACTTAACTTCTTTTTTGGTAACTATCCTAAGAAATGGACAAAAGAAGTTCAGGGTTTCGAAAAAATTCAAATTTTGAACATCTTGCCTAACATTGATATGATTTTGACTTTTTCAACAGAACTTCGATACGACTTTGTTGTACATGCAAGAGGAAACCCTGAGAGCATTAAAATCAAACTTGAAGGTGCAAAAATTTTTCAATGCAAGAAAAACGAAATTACTTTTAAAAATGAATTGGGTGAAATTATTCATCGGAATTTGTTTGTTTACCAAAATAATGAGAACAAGAAATCTAAAATAGACGCATCTTTCAAATATATTGATGAAAATACCTTTGGCTTTGAAGTCAAAAATTATGACAAAACTAAAGATCTAATAATAGACCCCTTAGTTTTGAGCACACTTATCGGAGGTTCAAATAGCGAAGAAATAATCGATCTAGTTGAAACAACACAAGGTAGTATTTTAGTAACCGGGTGGACTGAGTCTCTTAATTTTCCAACCACACCAGGCACCTATTCTAGAACCTATGCAGGGGAAAAGGACATTTTCATTTCTAAATTAAATGTTAAGGGATCTAAAAGAGAACTAGTTTTCTCAACTCTAATTGGCGGAAGTTCTTCAGAAATACCCGTCAATGTGTTAGTTGACAATAGTAATAACGTTTACGTTGGTGCTACTTCGAATTCAAACGACCTTCCCCTTGTCAATGCAATGTCGAAATCCTCTTATGGATTTAACGATTCATACATTTGCAAATTTAACCCTGAATGTAGTGAAATTTTGTTTGCAACATATTTTGGTGGCAGCAAGGACGACATTCTTGCTTCTATTAAACTATCTGGTGACAACGGTGTTTACCTTGTTGGTTACTCCAACTCACCCGATTTGCCTGTTACCGGTGGAGCTTATCAAGGAAAATTGAAAGGAAAGAACGATATATTTTTTGCAAAAATATCTAACACTGGACAAGCAATCAGAACATGTACCTATATCGGTGGAATCGAGGATGATTTCGCTTATGATATGTGCGTCTCACCATCGGAATATGTATATATTGGTGGCGCAACAAAATCCAATGACTTTCCTGCTTTCCCTGTAAGAGTTCAATATTATGGCCCCTACGAATACGTTTTTGAATCTCCTTTCGACCGAACATACAACGGTAACTTTGACGGAGTTGTTATTAAAATTTTCGGTGCAAGTGGGGGCTTGGAATACGCTTCTTTTTTTGGTGGTCTTGCAGATGATTTCGTTACAACAGTTGGATACTTTGGTACTGATGAAAGAGTTGTTTTTGCTGGCAAGACAATTAAGGAACCTTCAACAACAACCTTTCCCCTAACTCAAACCGCTTACCAAAATTCCATCAAAGGTCAAGAAGAAGCCTTTGTAGCTTCACTTTCAAACATAAATACAAGAACGGATTACGGGTGGACTTATAAAAGTCAAAACCTTAACTTTTCTACATTTCTTGGCGGTTCTGGAACCGACGTACCTACCTCAATAACGTTCAACAAAAATACGCAAACTTTTTACATTGTTGGGTACACGAGCTCTACTAATTTCCCAATAGTAAATAATCCATCTGGAAAAAAATTTCTCAAAAACGATATTTTCTTCGTTTCAATGTTATGCGACGGGAGTGGAATTTCATATAGTAATATTTTGGGTGGAAACGATGATGACTACCCAAATGTAATTTTCCTAAATTATGCCGGGGATTATTACATTGCTGGAAAAACAAATTCTACAAACTTCCCAATAGTAAACCCAATTAAGGATATTTCTGCAAATGCATTTCCCAAAGGGTTTATTCTAAAAAATGTCGATGCAACCTTAAGATTCGAAGCCCCATTTGGAAATGAGGAATTTTGCCCTAAATCCAAAGTCACGATTAAATGGGGTGTTGAAGGAATAACCCAGCAAGATTCTTTTGATGTTGAAATTCGTCCAGATAACTCAAATGAATGGATACTAGTTGCATCTAACGTTAAAGAACTATCCACTACTATTACATTGGCAGACGACATTACTGGCAAATTATGGATAAGAGTCTCTCATCCTAAGGGCCTAATTGCAACCATACAAACACCAATAATAATTTTGGAACCCCCAAAAATAATTAGTTTTGCTCCAGAAAACGAATACTTTAAGCTTTGCGAAGGTGATTCAATCAAGTTTTCCGTTTCTTCAAAAGGCTCCAAACTTAAATATCAATGGAAATTTAATGATTTTCCTATCGAAGGAGCCACCGACACTATTTTATCTTTAGGAAACCTAAGACCTTCAAATTCTGGTAAATATAAAGTAAGCATCTCCGGCACTTGTCCTCCAAATATCGAAAGTAAAGAAGTTACTTTGAAAATAATCCCCAAAACAAAAACAATATCTCAATCGAAAGATACCATTATTAAATTAAATGAAGATTTAGACCTTTATGTACAATGTGAGGGAGAAAATTTAAAATACCAATGGTATAAAAACGATTCAAGGCTTTTGGGTGAAAGAAATAAAACCCTTAAAATTACTAAAGTAACCCGAATGGACGAAGGAAGCTACTTTTGCATTATCGAAGGTGATTGTGGGACAGACACCTCCAAAACGATTAATGTTTCAGTTGATACTAATATTAGCAGGATTAACTATTCAATTAAACCGGACCAATTAATTATTTCTTGTTCAGAAAATAAGTTGCAAATAAAATTACCCAAACAAATTGAAGCAAATGATTTAATATTTAAAATTTACGATATCCTTGGAAACATTGTTCTTACAAAAGAAATTATTTCTTCACAACAAAATGAATTTCACGTGGATATTTCTAATCTTACTATTGGACCCTACGTGCTGACTCTTCAAACTGAGAAAGAATTTTTCTTTACAATGTTTAATAAGCATTAATTGCCTTTTGCTTGATAAATTGACTATTGCTTTTTCTTTTTAACTCAAAAATCTGAGAATCCAATGTACATATTAGAATTTTCTTGCCAATTCGATTGTATTATTGCTTTAAATTCAAAACTTCCCCATTTGGGTTTTTTCATTAATTTTTTTTTAAACACCCCTGTCATTGGAGCAGATGGTGGTGCAGTAAATCTCTTCCATTTAGGAATAATTGCAGACTTTGTGGTCGGAGATTTAGACACTTTTGATAAAGCTAAAATCCAAAAATATTTCAAAAGGGAACAAATCGTATACGAGCCCGACCAAGAAAAAAACGACTTCGAAAAAGCAATTATTTTTGCTTTAAGCAAAAATTACAAGAATATTCTTGTACTTGGTTTTCACGGTGGCGAGTTAGAACACACTTTGAACAATTGGAGTATAATCAAAAAATATCAAAACAAAACAAATTTATGCATATTTGACCAGGGTCGGTACGCTATCCCAATTGATTACGATTTTATGATGAAATGCAAGTATGGTGAGCTAATATCCATTATTCCCCAACCATATGCTAAATTGCAAACTTCAAATCTACAATGGAATTTAAACGGTGAAATTCTTGAATTTGGAACCCGAGAAGGTGCAAGAAACATAGCAACTAACAATAATTTTACTATTAAAATTTTCGAAGGTTCAATTTTGTTATTTATCGACGCAAGAATTCCAAATTGCTACGAAAAGAAAAGTCTTTGTGGACCCGATGAGATTCGAACTCACGACCTCTAGAGTGCGATTCTAGCGCTCTCCCAACTGAGCTACGGGCCCCTCCAATCGCTACAAATTTACTAAAATTAGTTGAATCTCAAGCTATTTTAGGCTCTAAAACTACTATTGGTACTATCATTTCTTCCATTGATATTCCACCGTGCTGGAAGCTATCTTTATACCTTTGAAGATAATAGTGATAATCTGTTGGGTAAACAAAATAATAATCCTCTTTTGCAATAATATTGTTCACTGTTATCGAAATTTTAGGCAATTTAAATTCGGTTAAATCATTGATTTGCATAGCATATCTCTGGTCGCATTTTACATTTTTACCAAACTTATACCTTAATGAAGTTGAAGTTTCCCGATCACCAAGCACTTTTACACCACGCATACATCTTATTGAACCATGGTCAGTTGTTAGCACAATCTTTACGTTTGGATACTGAGCCAAAGTTTGCAACATTCCCAGAAGACTTGAATGGCTAAACCAAGAGCGCGTCAAAGATCGATAAGCGGATTCATTAGGTGCAATTTCTTTCAAAATTGCATAATCGGATCTTGAATGAGCAATCATATCTACTGAATTAACAACAATTGACGTCAGTTGGTTTTTTGCATATTTATGTATATCGTTCTCAATTTTTTTTCCGAACTCAGTTTCGTGAATTTTAATGTAAGTTAATGGACTCTGTAATTTAACTTTTTTTCTATTTAATTGTTCTAACAACAAATCCTTTTCAAAAGCATTTTGTTTATGATCCTCGGTATTTAATTCACCAACCCAGAATTGCGAGTAATGCTTCTGAATATCATAAGGAAATAAACCAGCAAAGATCGCATTTCTTGCGTAGGGAGTTGCTGT
>FMJZ01021181.1_pt1 | contig 33173 bp, 27 predicted proteins | sample 1987881 | NCBI WGS metagenome assembly FMJZ01 (sample SAMEA4378227, study PRJEB15110) | soil metagenome | biome: soil; feature: Field; material: Soil | place: India | collected 2015-03-11 | depth 0 m
CAATGGCATTACTCTCATCGCGCCCAAGGGAGTAGGCTGCTGCCTCAAGGGCGATCGCCCGCCGTCCACCAAGGGTATTCAAAATTAAGACGTGACGTTCCATGCTATTCATTATCTCTATCCCCCGTCTTTCAACAGCCCTCAAGAAATCATCCCCTCTGCAAATCTGAATACTTTCCGCCTTTCTCTTGAATTAGGGCAGGAGCAACGTTACAAAACGTGACACTTCAACACGTGGTCTAGGCTGTGTGCTTACTTCTACCTTTGCCTGTTTCACCTGGGGTTGCTGTGATATTGATCACATTTAAGAGGGTTTTTAGGGAGTGCTATAAATCGTAACAAGTCGTTATCCTTAACCCCACTGCCAGAAAAGCAGCCTAAAATTAATTTACTGTGGATTCAATGGTGCTTGGAGTTTATTCCTATGGCCACGGATTTTAATCGCGGCATTATGAAGTTTGATGGTGCTGATAGCCCGGCGATGATCGCGATTTCTGCCGTTTTGATTCTTGGCTTTATTGCGGCACTAATTTGGTGGGCACTCCACACAGCCTACGCCTAGGGGAGCGATCGCTCCAGATGGATCGTGTGCTCGGTGAGGGCTTCAAAGGTTTCATCGTGGCTAATGACAAAGAGTTGATGAAAACTTCTGAGGTTACTCAGGCTCTCGGCCAGTTGTTGGCGGCGCATCTGATCCATATTGGTGGTCGGCTCATCAAAAAAGGCAATGTCGGTGTTCACGAGTACCCGCAGTAGGGCGAGGCGCACCGCAAGGGCAGCACACATTTGCTCACCCCCAGAGAGGCTCTTGAAGGGTCGCCAGTAGCCTCCTTCATTGACTTGAATCTCATAGTCCGATGTCCACTGGAGCGCCACATCAGGACGATTGAGGAGTTCGCGCAGTAGGCGATCAGCTTCGGCGGAGACAGTCTGCAAATAGGCTTCACTGACACGGGGACCGCTCTTTCTAAAAATGTCGCGGGCGATCTCAATCAGGTAGTGGTGTTTTTGTGCCGCTACCAGCTTTTGCAGCGTCTTTTCCTTGTCGGCGGCGACTTCATCAAGATGCTTGAGAGTGGCAAGGCAGTTTTGGTACTGCTTTTCCTTTTCGGGAATGGCACCAAGGAGCCGTTGATACTCACGGTGTAGGTTCTCGTAGCGATCGCGCACGGCTTCCAGAGCAGCTAAATCCACCTCTTGCTCTTGGGCTTTGTACTCCGCTTGGGCTTTGGCAAGGGCGTCTTGTAACGCATGGGCGGCTTGGGTCGCTGTTCTTAGGGCAGCTTCATAGCTCTCGACTTGGGCGGCCTGCTGCTGGTGTTGGAGATAGGTATCATAGCTGGGCCGCAGGCGAGCGAGGTCATCGCTAAGCTGTTGCCGCTGTTCTTCAAGGGCGGCGTAATGTTGGCATTCCTCATAGAGAGGGGTGAGGCGAGCTTGTAGGCTGGCCTGTTCGCTGCCCAAACGCGCGTACTCGGCTTCCAGTTGGGGGGCTGCTGCCTGCTGCTCCAGTAACAGTTGCCGCTGGGCATGGGGCTGACCAAGGTTAGCTCGTTCTTGGCGTAATTTGTTTAGGCGGCGTTCGAGATCAGTCAGTTCGTGGCTGAGGGGTTCTAGGGTTTGCTGGCGATCGCCCAACTGCTTAAGCTCTGCTGCCAAACGGTTGCGTTCCTCCTTCAGGGCTTGGGCTTGCAAGAGCGATCGTTCTGCGGCGGCAGCAAGGGCAATGTCAGTTTCTAACTGTTTTAACGTCTGGTTTAGCACAGGAATAGCTGCGGGATCGGTGAGGGTTTGTCGCAGTGCCGTGAGTTGATCCAAGAGCCAGTGATAATTCTGCTGAAGCTGCTGAAGTGCCCCTAGCCCCTCTTGAATTGCGGTGGCCACGAGGGAAAATTGCTGTGCCGCTGTGAGGCTTGTTATGGCGGCTGTGACAAGGGGATCGGTGGCCGTAGCGTGGCTTTGAGCGGTATTGAGAATGGGATCAAGAGTGGCAGCAAAGGCATGGGCAGCGGTGGCGTGGCTGAGTTGGGCTTGGAGTCGCTCCCGTTCTGCTTGTTTAGCACTCAAGGTGGCGGCTAAGGGACGCTGTTGCTCTAGGGCTTGCACCTGTTGAGCAATTTCCTCTAGGCGGGTTTGCAACGTTGCCGCTTGTTGCTTGAGGTGGCGCAGTTCTTGATCCGCCTGCTGAGCCTGCTGGTAGCGCGCCTCAAGGGGGGCAATTTCGGCATCGAGGGTGTCGGCGGCGGCAATTTGGGGTTCCAGGGCCGCGAGTTGGCTGGCAATGGTGGCGATCGCTTGGCGTTGGCTTTCAATACTGGCTAATTGGGTGGCCAGCTTTTGGTGCTGCTGCTCGAGTTGGCGAATGTTCTGCTCAAGGGCAGCTCGTCCCCGCAGTTGCTGCTCGAGTTCTTGGTAGCGAGCCTCCTGCTGCCGATAGCGATCGTAGTCGGCTTGCAATTGCTGGCACTGGGCTTGGCTTTCGCGGGCAGCGCTCAACTGCTGTTGGCGATCGCGACACAATTCCTCCTGCTGACGCAGTTGGGCTTCGAGGCGTTGGCAGGTTTGCGCAAGACGGTTTAGGGTTTCAACGGCAGCTTCGTATTGCTGTTTTTCGGCGGCCAAGGCCTGACATTGTTTTTGGAATTCCTCGCACTGCTGGCGATCGCGCTCTAGCACCGCTGCCAAGGCTGTTGCCTGTTGTTCATATTGCGATCGCGTGGCCAGTTCCTGTTTTTGGGCAGCCAACTGCCGCTCTAGGGACACCACCTGCTCTTGGGAAAAATTCACGAGGGCAAGGGCATTGTCAAAGGCTTGGCGATAATCACTCACTTGTAAAATTGGTTCAAAGACTTGGCGCCGCTGGGCGGGTGCCTTGAGAAAATCCGCCGTGATCATTCCTTGGGGAATGCCAATGATCTGCTCAAAGAGATCCCTAAGGGGAAGGGCACTGTGGATACCGAGGTGCTCCTGCAACCATGCTTGAACATCTTCACGCAACGAGAGACCAAGGTCTCCCACTTGGGGATCGTGAATTGAGTACCCCGTTTGTGTATTGCGCCGCACCACATAGGAGCGACCATCCACCGCTGAGATAAACTGCACCGTGGCTTCGGCACGCTTAGCCCCCTTGCGAATAATGGCCCTATTAAAGCCACTGCCATACCCGGATGTCGCATCAAAGAGAACCCAAGCAATGGCTTCAAAAAGACTGGTTTTGCCCGCACCATTCTCACCGCAAATGACGTTCACCCCCGGCAGAAACTCAAAGGTGCGATCCTGATGGGTCTTAAAGTTTTTTAAAGTGAGTCGCTGAATTTCCACTGCATCTCCCCAAGAATCCCTCATGCTTTTACAAAAATTTACTCGAGCTTAAGTCTTCTTGAAAAAGTGGCCATTGACCAATGACTTTTCTTAGGCTGGAGTTATAGTCCTATCCCTGTTTCCAGAGTCAATATCAACCTAGTGGCCAAGCTGAATTCAGCACTCTAGGCTCTTGAAACGGGGTAGCCTAAAGTTGAGGGAAGTGCGTACTTTTTCAAGCGTACCTTAAGTGCTGAGGGGTGATGATATTTCACACTACTATCTTCCCCAAAGGCAGTTGAGTTGACAACTACAGCATTCCACCGCGAGAGGATTTGACCCGTGGATTTATTACATAAGCAGATTTTGGTTCTGAGTAACAAAATTGATGCTCTGTACCAGATTGTTGAACAACTCAACCAAAAGGTTTCTAAGGCCTTAGAGGAAGGACGGCTCAAGCCGCTACCAGCAACCCCTGCTGAGCAAAATCCCCTGCCCAAACCTCGCCCTTTGGTGAGTACCCCAGAGCACAAGGATATTCTTGTGGATGATGACTATGGTCAGGTGCGTAACCTCAGTGGCGATCGCCCCCTGAGTCCAGAGATTCAAATTCAACGGCTCACGGCACAGCTCACCGCTGCCTATAACCAGATTGCTGCCCTTGAAGAGCAGTTGCTTTCCTACCACAGCCATAGCCACTGAAGGATGAAAACTCAGACCCTGAGGTGAGCGAGTACCTGCTGTCGCCATTGGGCATTCCGCTGGCGATCGCTCTTAAATTCCAAAAGCCGTATCTTGGGCCAAGGGGTCTGGCAAAGCTGTGCCTCGACATCAGCCCAATCCTTGAGACAGTGGTAGGGAATGCCGTAGGCGGCGCCAAGGCAACTGAAATCCACCTGCTGTGGTGTGGCAAAAAAGGTCTCAAAAGGCGGATCAAACTGGCGAATCGGCAAATGCTCAAAAATACCGCCCCCTTGGTTATTGATCAGCAGTACAGTCAGACACCCTTGAAAGTGGGGCGTGATCAGCCAACCATTGGTATCGTGCAAGCAGGCCAGATCCCCGGTGATTAAGAGGGTGGGCTGACCGCGATGGGCAACCCCAAGGGCACTAGATAATGTGCCATCAATGCCGTTGGCACCCCGATTAAAGTAAAAGCGATGGTGGCGATCGCTGGCCCGCCAAACACTCTCAACATCACGCACGGGCATACTACTGGCCACAAAAATTGCCGTTCGCGATGGCAACCACTGCGGCAGATGGTAAATCAGCTTGGCCTCACAAAACCAATCAATAGCCTCAAATGTTCGCTTCAGTTGTTCATGCACTCGTTGATCGTGGTCTTGCCAGTCCTTGAGGTAGGGGTTGGGGGGCAGGGGGTCGGGGGGGCAATCCACCGCTTGGGGGGCGATCGCCACCGTTTGACAGCGGCCATGGAGGGGATTGTTGTTATCGCCCGTGGGGTCAAGGCACCAGATCAGGGGATCGCAGGCACTCAGCCACTCCCGCAGGGCTTTACTAGTAGGTAGCGGTCCCAGTTGAATCACTGCTTCAGGACGCAAGGATTCCCGTAGGTGGGCATCTCGCAGCAGCAGATCGTAATGGGTAATGCCATGGGGCAATCCCCGTGCTGCGGAGAGGGCATCGGCAAGCACCGGCCACTGTAGAAACCGACTCAGGCGATCAATCGCCGCCGCTTCCGCCAGAGAATCCACCCCATGACTGGGCCCCGCAATAATTAACCCCCGCTGCATCTGTTGCCATGTTTGCCAAGGGAGAGAGGTGACAATCCGAGGCGGCACAAAGGGCTGCACCTGAGCAAAGAAGTTCTTTGGAAGTGCCCCATGAAAATTGGCCTCAGAGCGCAGGTCAAGGGGATCCCGTAGAGGGATATTCAAATGTACGGGTCCCGGGTCTGGCCAGAGGGCAGTTTGCCAGCTATGGCAGAGAGTTTGCCGCAGGTAGGGCAGCAAAGCAAGTTCCGGCAGACTCAGTTCGCGATAGTAACGTACGGCATGACCATAGAGATGCACCTGATCAATGGCTTGCCCCGCTTGGCAAAAGCGCAACTCGGGGGGGCGATCGGCGGTCAGCACGATTAACGGTAAATGACTGAGGCTCGCTTCAATAATCGCGGGATAGAAATTGGCAGCAGCAGTACCTGAAGTGCAGACAAGGGCAACGGGTCGTCCCTGCTGTTGGACAAGGCCAAGGGCAAAAAAAGCCGCCGAGCGTTCATCAAGAATTGGCAGCGCCTCAAGATGGGGATGGACAGCAGCCGCGATCGCCAATGGCCCAGAACGTGATCCCGGCGAGAGAACGACTGTCCGCAGTCCCAAGCGATAGAGGGTTTCAAAGAGGACGCTCGCCCAGAGGACATTGAGATTTTCAGTGAGAATCATTCATCAACCCAGAAGCGCTATCCTAGCCGACGTGACTGAGCCATAGGCCACCAATAGAATCGATAGAATCGGGTTCTAAATCCAATTTGAGCCTATTTTGAGACTATGAAAGAGCATCCCAGCGTCTCTGCAATACCCGAAAATGCTGGTTCTTAAAGGATTTGAGTCTTAAGCGGGCAGCGGGAATCGAACCCGCGTCTCTAGCTTGGAAGGCTAGGGTTTTACCATTAAACCATGCCCGCAGTCCCAAGGAATACTACATTAGCACGACCCTTGGGGCGATCGCAAAGGGCAATCCTAGGGAATGGTGGCCATCTTCACGTCGTTGCGATCCAAGATGCTTTGGAGTTCCTCAGCATCGATCGTTTCTTTTTCAATCAGCACTTGGGCAATTTGGTCAAGGACATGGCGGTTGTTTACCAAGACCTCTTTGGCACGGCGATAGGCTTGCTCGACGAGATTGCGCACTTCATCATCAATGGTGGCAGCCGTTTCCTCAGAGAAGTCCCGTTCCGCCATAATGTCGCGGCCAAGGAAGACATTCCCGGTTTGCCGTCCCAAGGCCACAGGTCCTAAGCGATCGCTCATGCCAAAGCGGGTAACCATTTGGCGGGCAACCCGTGCCACCTGTTGCAGGTCGTTTGAGGCACCAGTGGTCACCTCATCTTCACCAAAGACAATTTCCTCGGCAATGCGACCCCCAAGGGCAACGGCCATTTGGTTTTGCAGGTAGGCACGGCTATAGAGGCCCGAATCCATCTGATCTTCGTTGGGAGTAAACCAAGTCAGACCACCCGCCCGTCCGCGGGGAATGATGCTCACTTTTTGGACGGGATCGTAGTCAGGCATGAGGGCACCCACCAGGGCATGACCCGCCTCATGGTAGGCAACTAACTTCTTGCGGCGATCGCTCATCACACGGTCTTTTTTCTCAGGCCCAGCGAGGACGCGATCAATGGCATCGTTAATCTCATCCATGGAGATTTCGGTGAGGTTGCGGCGAGCTGCAAGAATGGCCGCTTCATTGAGCAGGTTCGAGAGATCCGCACCGGTAAAACCGGGGGTACGGCGGGCAATTTTATCGAGATCCACATCCTTAGCGAGAGTTTTGCCACGGGCATGGACTTTGAGAATATCGAGGCGACCTTTGTAATCGGGACGATCCACCACCACTTGACGGTCAAAACGCCCCGGACGCAACAGCGCTGCATCCAAAACATCCGGACGGTTCGTCGCAGCAATAATAATGATGCCCGTATTCCCCTCAAAGCCATCCATTTCCGTCAGCAGTTGGTTGAGGGTTTGCTCCCGTTCATCATTGCCCCCCCCCAGACCAGCACCGCGCTGGCGACCGACGGCATCAATCTCATCAATGAAGACAATACAAGGGGCATTGGCTTTAGCTTGTTCAAAGAGGTCGCGCACCCGTGAAGCACCCACCCCAACGAACATTTCCACAAACTCAGAACCAGAAATTGAAAAGAAGGGAACGCCCGCTTCACCAGCCACCGCCCGCGCCAGCAGGGTTTTACCAGTTCCAGGAGGCCCCACAAGGAGAACCCCCTTGGGAATTTTGGCGCCCACTTCAGTAAAGCGATCAGCATACTTCAGGAATTCCACTACTTCACCCAGTTCCAGCTTGGCCTGATCAATCCCAGCCACATCATTAAATGTCACTTGGGTTTGGGGTTCCATCTGTACCCGTGCCCGTGACTTGCCAAAGTTCATCGCTTGGTTGCCGGGACCTGCTTGGGCACGCCGCAGTAGGAAAAAGAGCAGTACCAAAAGGCCAATGGGCACGAGCAAGCTACTCAGGGCGCGGAACCAGAAGCCATCATTGCTTTGGGGCAAGACAGCGATGTCCACATTGTGGGTCGTGAGAATGTCGAGAAGCTCAGGGTCATTGGGAAGATTGACGAGCACTCGCGTGCCATCTTGGGTTATGGCTTGAGCTTGAGAGCGGTCAGGGGTGATACTGACTTTGGTGATTTGCTTACTTTCGACCTGTTGGATGAACTCACTGTAGGGCCATGTTTGTTTGGTCGTGGGTTGGCGATCAAAGAAGGCAGTGGCCAAGGCCAGCACCACGATTGCAAGAAGAACGTATAAACCTGCGTTTCGCCATTGTTTATTCACCGATCGCCATCCTCCGCTAGGAAAAGTGAAAAGTCTTTACATAAGTTCATACTAACGCATTCTTTCGCAACCCTAGGTGAGCAGTCCCGTGGTTAAGATCATCAATATCCATGATAAGCCGTCAGAAAATGCTCGATTTAGACACTTGCTACCGGGTACTGGAGTTGGAGCCGGGGGCAACCCTCGAGGAAGTAAACCGAGCTTATCGGGATTTGGTGTTTATTTGGCATCCCGATCGCATCCCGAAGGACAACACACGGCTCATCGAGAAGGCACAGGAGAAAATTAAGCAATTTAATGAAGCGCGCGATCAACTGCGGCAGCATATTGCCCGACACGGCAGCCAAACCTCCCAGCGGGCTGCTAGCCAGCAGCAAACCTATCGTTCCTCACCCCCACGCTATCAATCCAATCCCTACACCTATCGCAGCTATCATGCGCCCCGTGAGCCGCAGCAAACCACTCAGCACACCTATAGTCAACACCACAACCACACCTACGGCACCTATCAACGCCAACGTACCGCAGCACCACCGCCCCCAGAGCCACCGCGCACGACGCCCCCCCACAAGGATATGTCAGGGGTTAATTTACAGGGGGCCAATCTGAGTGAAAAAGACTTTGAGGGGCGTAACCTCAGCCATGCCAATCTCAGCTATGCCGATCTCAGTGATGCCTTTTTGCATCGAGTGATTCTCCATCGTGCTAACCTGCGCCACGCCAATCTCTTTCGAGCCAATTTGCTGCAAGCGGATCTCAGCTATGCCGACCTACAAGAGGCCAATCTCATTGGTGCTGACTTGAGTGGGGCTGATCTGCGGGGTGCCGATTTACGGGGAGCAAAGATGAGCCAAGGCAATCGCCTCCTAGTGAAACTGACCGGGGCACGCCTCACGGGAGCGATTATGCCCGATGGACACGTCCACACCTAAGCTTGAATCACCCCCTTAGAACTGGGAATTTGCTGACTGCGGCCCGGGTCAATGGCGATCGCCATGCGTAGGGCACGAGCAAAGGCTTTGAATGTCGCTTCAATAATGTGGTGGGAGTTAATGCCGTCCAATTGGCGAATATGCAGTGTCATGCGGCTATGGTTCACCAAGGCAACGAAAAACTCCCGCACCAGTTGCGTATCATAGGTGCCAACCCGCTGCGTGGGAATCTGCAACCCATAACTGAGGTGGGGACGCCCCGAGAAGTCTAGGGCAACTTCCACCAAACTCTCATCCAGGGGCGCGACAAAGTGACCAAAACGATGAATCCCCCGGCGATCGCCCAAGGCTTGATCTAGTGCCATCCCCAAGGTAATGCCCACATCCTCATTAGTGTGGTGGTCGTCAATATGGGTATCGCCGCTAGCCTGCACGCGCAAATCCACAAGGCCGTGGGAGCAAAGCTGATCCAGCATGTGATCTAGAAAGGGAATCCCCGTGTGATTGTCGGCTAAACCATTGCCATCAAGGGTGAGTTCAACGTGAACCTTGGTTTCTTTGGTCTGGCGATCAACCGTGGCTTGGCGCAACAGAGGCGCGTGGCCATTACTGAGGAAAGAGTCATTCATGAAGCGTTACTGGCGCGGTTGGGGATTGGCAGAGGTGGCTGGCGGTGGACTGGCCGCAGGCGTTCCCGCAGGAATTGCCCCCGTACGCGGAAAGGGCACATCCACAAAACCTAATTCTAGCAATTGCTGATAGGCCCTTTGTCCCAGTTCACGGGTGGGGTTTTGGCTGCGGATAATTTCCACTAAAAGGGGCACTGCCAGCTCGGGTTGGTTATTGGCGCGATAGACCAAAGCCAGTTGAAAAGTGGCTTCATCTCGCAGTTGCGCTGCTTCTAGGGCACGGCGACGGTTGCTATCGGCAGCCGCCGTATCAATGCCCAAAAAGCTAGAGTTGAGGGACTGGTAAAAGTTCGAGAGTTGGTTCATCACCGTACGGGCTTCCAGTAGCTTGCGAGCGGCGACGGCATAATTTTGGCTCTTAACCGCAGCGGCAGCCTCGTCCATCAAGCGCTTGCCTCCTTCAAGGGTATAAATTGAAGAGCTGGGTGGGGGTGTGGGATTCACAATCTGGACACTGGGGCTAGAAGATTGATTCTGAGCAAACACCGCCCGAGGGAATACCCCCAGTAGTAACACCCCAAGGAGCAGCGATGATCTTGACCAGTAAGCAAATGTAGTCAGGGGCATGGTGCAAAGCCTTTACTAAGATAGAGGCAGTCAAGCGGACAATCAACATCGCGTATCTTATCACCAAGTAATGACAGCCCGTGCAGGATCATAAGTTCCAATTTTCCTCAAGACTGAGACCGTGGCCATGGTAAACCCCATGCCTGAGGGGACAACTGCCCATGATGCCATTCGTGAACGGCGCCGCCAATTGCAAAGTAAACGCCGCTGGCGCCAACTGGCAGGGCTTTGGCGTACTAGTGTCCTTTTGGCCTTAACGGGGGGGCTGGTTTGGGGACTGAAGCTGCCGGACTGGATTATCCGCCGCCCTGAGCAAGTGGTGATTCGTGGCAATCAACTGCTGAAGACGGAAGCGTTGCAGGCACAATTGCCCCTTGAGTATCCGGAGTCACTGCTGCGTTTACGGCCACAGGAGATCATTCATGCCTTAGAAACGACGCTGCCTCTGCAACGGGTGACGATCGCCCGCCAACTCTTTCCGCCGAGACTGATTGTCGAAGTTCAAGAACGCAAACCTGTCGCAGTCGCCACCTGCAATCAATGCTGGGTAATGAGTGTAACGGGGCAGCTGCAAGGGCCTGCGAGTCGCTGGTTGGTGGATGGTCTCGGATTTGTCGCCCCAGTGGGTAGCTATCAAGCCAGTGCCGTGAAGCCAATGCCCACACTCCAGTTGCGGGGGTATTTTGTACCCGTTAAGGATGCGCCGCGTCCGCAGACATTGGCTGTGGATGGCGATCGCCAGCAGCAGTGGCAGCAAATTCACCAGATTCTCCAGCAACAGGATTTACCGATTACGGGATTAGATTGGCGCAATGAAGAGAATCTAATTGTCCAAACCCCCCTCGCGCCGGTTCACCTTGGGGTGGTGCAGTGGAATAGTCCCACCTTTAAGAAACAACTCAGTGCCCTAGCTAGCCTCAAGCGGTTACCCCAGTATTTGGATCCTCGCCAAATGGTCTTTATTGATCTGGTGAACCCCGATGAACCCTTGGTGCAACTGCGGCAGCAGCCGACACAGCAACCCCTTCCCCGCAGCAATTAAGGAGCAAGGGCACGGCATAATAGAACGGTTAGCTTGGAGTGGCTTATCAATGAAACCCCTGAAGTTCGGCACAATACTGCCACGATTTCTGTCACGGTTGGTGATGGTGCTCGGTGTGCTTCTGCTGGGGAGTTGCGCGTCACTCTCTTCAGTGGCTGACACCAGTTCAATTCCAGGAGCACAAAGCCCAACCCCTATGGCCAATTTACCTCGACTCAATGGCGATGCGACGGTCGTGCTGACGGTTAACGATCGCCCGATTACGATTCAAGTGAAGGGAGATGCTGCCCCAATTACCGCTGGCAATTTTGTGGATTTAGTGAAGCGGGGGGTCTATGATGGCACCATTTTTCACCGCGTTGTCCGTGAACCCCAACCCTTTGTGGTTCAAGGGGGAGATCCCCAGAGCAAAGATCCCAGTGTGTCGCCACAACTCTACGGCACCGGTTCATTCATTGACCCCGCGACCAATCGCCCCCGCTATATTCCCCTAGAAATTCTTGGTGAGGGGAGTGACACCCCCACCTATAGCCAACCAGGCAAAGTCTCACCCGTTCTGACTCATACGCGCGGTGCGGTGGCCATGGCGCGATCGCAACTACCCGATTCGGCCTCAGCCCAGTTTTACATTGCCCTCGATCAACTGGATTTTCTGGATGGCAATTATGCCGTCTTTGGCTATGTCACGGATGGGATGGACGTAGTGGACAGGATCCAACAGGGCGATCGCCTACAATCCGCTAAAGTTGTGGCCGGTTTGGAAAATTTACAGCAGCCATAGCAGAATGCCGCCGAAAGCGTTGCCGCAGGGTGGGTAATAACCGCAAACACAGGGCGTAGGTGAGGAGTCCGGCAATCACGCCCACCCAAACACTGCCAAAAATCAGAATTGTTGCCATTTGCCCCCCCTGTTTGAGGAGCTTTTCCCAAGATTGCCACTCACCCAAGGACAGGGAAGGTTGCCCCATCAACCACCAACCCACCTGAAAGTTAAACCAAAACAGGGGGACATAGGTAAAGGGGTTGCTCACCCAAGTGGCAAGGGCGGCCAAGGGCTTATTTCCCCGCACGAGGAGCGCTACACTGACGGCAATGAGCATCTGACCACCAAAGAGGGGGAGCATGCCAGCAAAGACCCCTGCCCCAAGGCCACGGGCAATACTCTCGGTACTACTGTGGGAGCGCATCAAGCGCAAATAGTGATAGCGGAGCGATCGTCGCCAAGAACGGAGCCAACGGGGCTGTCGAGAAGGCTGAGGAAAAGACAACCGCATCATAGGTGAGCTTCGAGAGAGTTCAAAGGTTGAAAAAATAGGCGAATGAGGGTCTTTGCTTAGCAGTTTGACATATTTTGCTTAGAGAGTGCTAGGGGTCGTATCCTTCGGCTTGCCCAATCCCAGGGCCAAAAAGCCAAGGGCGATCGCCATCATCACACTGCTTTGCCAAGCGGGCGCCACCCCACCCCAGCGATCAAAAACCCACCCTGCCCATGCCGGTCCAGCAATCCCCGCCACACTTTGGAGCGATTGGCTAGCGCCAATAATTTTCCCCTGATCTTGATCTCGCACGCGATTGGAGATCACCCCTCGCAGGGAGGGCAACATGATTCCCACCCCAAAAGCCAAGCTCACAACACAGCTGTAGAGGAGCGGCACGCTGAACCTATCCCCACTGGGAACAGCGGCAATCCCCAACAAGGCTAAGGCCACCAGTAGCAATCCCCCCAAGCTCAAGCGCTGCTCACCAAAGCGAGGAATCAACGAGCGAATCAAGCCCGCCTGCACAATCGTACTGACAACACCAATAATCACAAAAATGATCCCCGCTTGGGCAGGCCCCCAACTCAATTGCCGTTTCAAGAAGAGAACGAAAATACTGGTAAAGCCAGCAAAGGCAAAGTTGAAGATAAAAAAGGCCATGAGTAAGGCTTGGAGGGTGCGTTGATTGAATAGCTCCAACCACTGCTGCTGCAAGGCAAAGCTCTTTAGGGTTAGGGGCGATCGCTGGGCGGCGGGCAATGACTCCGGCAAGATGAAGTAGGCCAAAACAACATTTACCAGTGCCAAAACAGCGGCAAACCAAATCGGCAACTTGAGATCAATGGCTGCTAGACTGCCGCCAATAGCCGGCCCAAAAATGAAGCCAATCCCAAAGGCCGCGCCCGTTAAACCAAAGTTCTTAGCCCGATCTGCTGGCGCTGAGGTGTCGGCAATATAGGCCTGAGCCGTTGAAACCACACCCCCCGTGAGGCCATCAATAATCCGCGACACAAAGAGCAGCCAAGGGACCGTAGCCACAGCAAAGAGCATATAGGAGAGGGCAGTGCCGGCAATACAAATCAGCAACACCGGACGGCGTCCCCAGTGATCCGAGAGGGCACCCAAGAGGGGAGCAGCAATAAATTGAGCAGCAGCAAAGGCAGAAAATAACAGGGTCAGGCTCAACGCATCAAAGTTAAATCGCTCTACAAGGAAAGGCAAAATGGGGAAAATGAGACTCTCACCCAAACGGTCGATGACAATTGTGAGCAAAACAATGAATAATGGTGAGCGTAGGTTTATCCCCATTGATCTGATACGTCCTCACGTGATGGATGCCTGACCTGTACGGTTTTGACCCCCAGAAAAAGGCAGTACAATAAAAGACTACAACTTAACACAATACAGCCCTTTTCCCATCGATTGGACACCGCCCAAAACATCCTACTGATGAGGTGATGCAACCCATGTCTGCTTATACGCAATCTTTGAAGCGATCGCTCTTTTTGACACTGGTTGCCCTAGTGGTATCATTGACGATTTCCTTCTTGATGGCAATCTAAATTTGTCCTGAAAATCATTTATCATCCTCTATCAGTGATGTGAGTTGAGTGAGGTATGGCCACTCGTTCTGCCGCTGCTCCCCCCCCTCTGCCCCTGTGGGTCATGTTTCGCTTAGGTCTCTTTCAGATGGGACTGGGCATGATGTCGATTCTGGTGTTGGGGGTGCTCAACCGCATCCTGATCAAGGAATTGGCGGTGCCGGCTACATTGGTGACCTTGACGATCGCCATGCATCAATTTGTCTCACCGGTGCGGGTGTGGTTTGGTCAACTCTCCGATGCCCATCCCATTGGGGGCTATCATCGCACGGGGTATGTCTGGGGTGGGGCTTTGGCCTTTACCTTGGTCACCTACGCCATTGTTCAGGTGATCTGGCAGGTGGGGCAAAGTTTAGATCAAGCGGGCTGGAGTCTGGTCACCCAAGGGTGGATTGGCCTATTGGGAGTGCTCTTTGCCGCCTATGGCATTTGTGTCAGTAGTAGCTCGACCCCTTTTGCTGCCCTGCTTGTGGATGTCTCCGAAGAGGAAGATCGGGGCAAATTAGTGGGCATTGTTTGGTCCATGTTGACCGTGGGCATTGTTGTCGGTGCCATTCTCAGTAGCGTGCTGCTGCGGCAGTTGGAGCTAGACACCCCCATTGAACTCCTACAACAAAGTGTCAATCGCCTCTTTTTGGTGGTCTTGACGGTGGTTTTTGCACTGGCGATCGCCAGCACTTGGGGGGTTGAGGCCAAGTATTCCCGCTACTATGTGCGTAGTCGTGCCTGTGACAACCCGGAAAACATTACCCTTGGTCGCGCTCTGAAAATTCTCACGGCCAACTCGCAAACGTGGCGCTTTTTTCTCTTCCTTGTCCTGATGACCCTGAGTTTATTTATTCAGGAACCGATTCTGGAACCCTTTGGCGGTGAAGTCTTTGGCATGACGATCGCCGAAACCACCCGCTTGAACGCCTACTGGGGCATGGGCACCCTTATGGGTTTAAGCTTCACGGGATTTTTGATTGTGCCCCGCCTCGGCAAGATCCGCACCACCACCTATGGCTGTTGGGGGGTGGCCTTGATGTTCTTGCTCCTAATCATCTCAGGGGTCACGCAGCAAGTGTGGCTCTTTCAGTTGCAACTCTTTCTCTTTGGCATTGCCGCTGGGGTGACAACAACGGGTGCCCTCAGTCTCATGCTGGACTTAACGGCGGCGGAAACAGCGGGGACATTTATTGGCGCTTGGGGCTTAGCGCAGGCCATTGCCCGGGGATCAGCGACGGTTGTCGGCGGGACAGCCCTTGATATTGGGCGTCAACTGTTTGGCGTGCCGATCCTCGCCTATGGCTTTGTCTTTTGTCTGCCGATGCTGGGAATGCTGGCTGCTGTCTTGCTTCTGAAACAAGTGGATGTCAGTCAATTTCGCCAACAATCTCAGGTGGCGATCGCCAAGGTCTTAGCTGAGGACTTGGAGTAGACGAGCCTACCAGCGGGCAAAGAAAGAAAAATCCAACTTACCAAAGTGGGTGACATGGGCGATATTAAAATGCTCTAGGCAATTCACCAGCCAGCGCACCTTGCCGCGACTAAAGGATTGATAGTGGTTAAACAAGATAGCAAAGCGTTTTTCAAGGTAGGGTTTTACTTTCTTGCTGAGGAGCACAACCTTGAGCAATAGGCCAATCGTTGCCGCCGTGCCGATGTTATTGAGCAAGTCAACAAAAACCAGATGGTTAGGATGTTGGGCACTATCCACGACCAAGTAGTTGAGGGTCTGGCTACAGGTGCGGACAATGGTAAACTCATTCAGAGGTTGTGGCTGCTGAAAGAGGGGCAGCGTTTCCAAATACTGGTAAAAGCGCTGCCGAAAGCGCCCCCGCCCCACATCCGCTGTGGTGTCCGTCAAGTAGTGGAAGAAGGCATCGCGGAAATCGCGGGTAGATTTCAGGCGTTGCAGCCGCTGCTCAAATTGACTGGCCAAGTCGCGATAGGTGTGGCGGCCATCCACCTTACCGACAAAATGTTGAATCGAGGTTCTAACTTCCTCAGCAGAAAGCAAGGTGGGATTTTTCACCAGTGGGATATTGTGATGCCCCTGAGCACGGCGAAACTCACTCGTGAGATATTGATTCAGGTTCATTTCAAACTGCTGAGTGGCCTTTTGCTGAAAGTCTTGAATGTAGCGCAGCTCGTCGGGGGGCGTGTCATCGCCCACCAGGCAATGGTTGTAGAGGTAAGGGTAGCGGCGAATCAAGGTTGCAAGGGGGCGATCGCTATTTTGCTTAATCTGTGAAACGTCTTGGGCATCTTCTTGGAGAAATTGCACCATGCGCTGGAGCTTCTGAAAGGCTTCACTCTCTAAATAATCCTTGAGGAGCAGCCGCAGCTTGCGCACAATCGGTGCTCGGCTCAGACCCCCCGCCGGCATCCCCACAGGCGTTTGCAGCATGGTCAGAAATTCGGGAATTGCCCCTTGGAGCAAAGGACGCGACTGCCAGCGGTTAATCAAAATGTGGCAGCAGCGGTTCATAAAGGGACGAAAATTGTCCGCCACCCGTGCCCCCGTCACAATCCGATCCATTGCCTCTTGAATCTGGCGATCGGGATAGGTATAGCCCATGAGAAAAAGGGCACGAAACCGCTCAATGACTTGCTGCGGACTCTCATGCTGCACACATTCCAGCAAGTGATCGTAAATCAGTTGGTAGTCGTTTGCCTTCATCCAAGTATTCATAGGGGGTAATGCGCTCCTAAGCCACGCTACTACCGACAGTGCTGGAATCCGAGAGCACAACTGAGAAGTCCTAACATACCTGCATCATAAAAGGCAACATATCGTTGACTTGTGATCGAAACCACATTTTTTCGTGATCCTAATCACAAGAATGAGCTCAGTCCCTTTGATTGCTGACTAGCGCAAACGCCCTACTACTTTATGATAAACAACAAGACAATCAATTGACAACCGACTATAAAAATTGGTGCTAAGTTCTCTCCTCATAATGAGTTTTTAGGCTTTGGGAGCATTAGCGCCCCTGATACCCTGAAAGCTGAGCTAGACCCTCTAGGGGATAGACACCCTCATAGCGTTTACCGTTGATTTCCCATGTGGGATAGGCACGGATATTGGCCTGTTTGCACAGTTCGGGTTGGCCGTTGGTACCCCGCGCATCGCACTCGATATAGTTGATGCTTTTGAAGGCGCTGCCAAGGAGTTCTTTTTGCTTCATGCAGGCGGGACACCAGTAGGCACCGTACATCTTGGCATTGATTTTTTTCAGATGGTTCGCCAGCCCTTGGGGAGAAATGGTCTGACTGGTTCCCTGCGCCATGACCATCTCGGGAGATTGCAAAACAGGTAAACGGGGCACAAGGGCGATCGCCAGCCCCACACCCAAGCCAAACAGGAGATAGCGCAAAGCGTTTTTCATCGAGAACCATCCACTAACCCAATCCAGTGTACTGCATTCCACACAGTGCTAGAGCTAAAGACCGCGAGTACCGTCTTGTAGTTCCGCTATTTTGATCTGAAATTTGATCACGGATGCCCGCACTCAAATTGAGCTAACCATAGCTGATAGTCCGAGCTTGCGGGATTATCCAGCCAGCCAACTTTCTACAAGCGATGAACGTGCTCGCCGCCAAGCAGCAGAGCCGACGGGTTTACCCCTGAGCACCTTTGCTGAAACCTGTCTTTATCCCCTAGAGATGGTTTTGACCCAGAATCGGCTCCCCGAAACGGACACTTAGCTCAAAACACTCAAAACATTAGATGAGGTGCATTCGCCCATGCTATTCCCGTTACACTAAAACTACGTTATAGCGGCAGTGCCCTTGCGAATGTTTGAATGGCAGCGATTTTTGAGCTTCATCCGGTTAACCCTCAGCCCCGCACAATCGTCCAAATTGTTGAGGCTCTCAAAGCAGGGGCAGTCATGCTCTACCCCACGGATACAGTCTATGCCATTGGCTGCGACATGAACCACAAAGGAGCGGTGCAACGGGTACGCCAACTCAAGCAACTCTCCAACGATAAACCTGTCACCTTCTTGTGCTCTTCTCTCTCCAACATTGCCCAGTATGCCTATGTCAGCGATGCCGCTTATCGCCTCATGCGTCGCCTGATTCCGGGACCCTACACCTTTTTGCTGCCGGCTACCAAACTGGTGCCCCGCCTTGTCCAAAATCCCAAACGCAAAACCACGGGGATTCGCGTACCTGACCACGATGTCAGCCAAGCGCTCCTGACCGCCTTGGGGAATCCGATCATTTCCACCTCAGCACGACTGCCCGACAACGAGGCCTATTATGTGAGTACCGCAGATCTCTTCGATGCCTTTGACAAACGGGTGGATTTGATTATTGATACCGGCGAACCCCCCGGACAGCACATGTCGACTATCCTTGATCTCACCGTTGACCCCCCCCTAGTGGTACGCAAGGGACAAGGGTGGGAAGCGCTACCGGCAGAACTCGTGACTGTTGATTGAACGTTTCTGATCCCATTGGTAGATTAAGGAATTCCACGCAAAGAGTTAAGGTATGAATTCACCGCAATTGATTGGCAAAGTATATTTGGTGGGTGCAGGCCCTGGAGATGTGGGGCTACTGACGGTGCGTGCCAAGACGTTACTGGAGTGGGCGGATGTCGTACTCTACGATGCGCTGATTAGCCCCGAAATTCTTAGCTTGATCAACCCCCAAGCGGAAAAAATTCATGTGGGCAAGCGGCGGAGCAACCATACTCTCTCCCAAGCAGAGATTTGCCGCCTGTTGATTGACTTGGCCCAGCGTCATGCTGTGATCGTGCGCCTTAAGGGGGGTGATCCCTTTGTCTTTGGCCGAGGGGGTGAAGAGTGTCTTGCCCTTGTCGAGGCTGGCATTACTGTCGAAGTGGTGCCGGGGGTCACCAGTGGGGTAGCTGCACCTGCCTATGGGCACATTCCCCTTACCCATCGCGACTTTAGTTCTTCGGTGGTTTTTGTCACTGGCCATGAGGCTGCGGGTCGCTATCAACCGCGTGTGAATTGGTTGGCTCTGGCTACGGCGGTGGATACGATTGTGATTTATATGGGGCTCCACCATCTGGGGGAGATTGTGCCGCAACTGCTAGCAGGGGGGCGATCGCCCCAAACGCCCTTGGCCTTTATTGAATCAGGGACAACACCGCAACAACGGGTGGTGGTGACAACCCTAGAGCGAGCGATCGCCACCTATGACGAGGCACAGATTCAAACGCCTGCCTTGATTGTCATTGGTGAGGTCATTCACCTGCGCTCCCAGTTAATGGGACGTCTCCACTAGGTCTGAAGAAACAGGTTCAGGTTCTGGGGACACCGACAGCATCGCCCGCTCCAAATAGGGCAATAGCTTACGTCGTGTTTGATCCAGAGAATAGGTAAGGCGGATAGTCTCTCTGGTGAGTAGGCCTAACAGCCGTTGCGGGTTGTGGCGATCCACTACGGGCAACTGCCTTAAATCCCGCGCTGCCATGCGATCGAGGGCGTCCTTCAGGGGTTCATCCCCATAGGCCAGTAACAAGTCTCGTGTACAGACACTCCCCAGCGTTTGCGTTTGATAGGCGTTTGTTTCCTGATCCGCTTCCCAACGGGTCAGCACCCGATTAATATCCCCAAGAGTGACCAACCCCATTAACTCCTGCTGACTATCGATTACAAAGGCACAGTAGGCTTTTTTTTCAATCAGTTGCAAGCCAGCTTCAACCACAGGCATTGCTTCGCTAAGCAACAGCACCTCCGATTGCATGGCTTCCGCCACAGAGAGATTGGGGGGACTTTCCTCCTGCTCCTCCTTCTGGGGCTGAGCGCTGGGTGCCAATGCGGGTAGCTCGCCCCGTTGTTGAAGACTAAAACTATTCACTAGCCAGACACTCAAGCCCACCGCTGCCATCAGAGGCAAAATAATGCGATAGTCCCGCGTCATTTCAAAGAGCAGCAAAATAGCTGTTAAGGGGGCATTGACACTAGCGGCAAGGACGGCAGCCATCCCCACGGTTGCATAGGCGGCAGGAGCAGCAATACTGTTGGCAAACATGGGTAGCAGAATGGGCAACACTTTACCATAAGCAGCACCAAGGGAAGCGCCCAAAAAGAGTGCCGGTGCAAAGATGCCTCCCACTAGACCACTGCCTAAACTCACTGCTGTTAAGACCATCTTGGTCAGTAGCAGTATCAACAGCAAGCCGAGGGAAAAATTCACATCCCTGAGAATCGCCTCCACCGTTTCATAGCCAATGCCCAGCACTTGCGGCAAATACAGAGCAACAAGGCCAACGCAGAGGCCACCCACCAGGGGACGCAGCGGTAGGGGAATGCGACCTAAAAACTGCAGGGGTGGAATCTTCCCCTGAAAGACTTGGGGGAGCCACTGAAGTAACTGGGTATAGACAATGGCAACGCCGTAGGCCAACAGTCCCAAGCCCAAATACAAGGGCAACTCAAGGGAACTGCGCACCTCATAGGTGGGCAAATCAAAGGCGGGTTGTGACCCCAAGCCAATTTGGGTAATTAGGGCAGAAATCACAGCGGCTAAAAGCACCACACTCACAGCCGTTGTTTCAAACGTGGTCCCCAATACCACCTCTAGGGCAAAGAACACGCCAGCGATCGGGGCATTGAAGCCTGCTGCCAAACCTGCCGCCGCCCCTGCACCGAGGAGCAACTTTTGCCGTTCTCGGGAAACCTTCAGCGCTTGACCAAGGAGAATGCCGATGTTGGCGCCCGCTTCCACACTGGGGCCTTCTGGACCAAGAGACGCACCTGTACCAAGGGAAAGCGCCGCCGCAAGGGTTTTGGCAATGGGGCGAATGAAGGGAATTTCCTTGCCCGCTTCTACGGCACCCATCAATGACATCAGGTTGGGACTAAACTCTTGGACGAACCCGCGGATGATCCCCACCAGCAAGCCCCCCAAGGCCGGAACACAGGCCAGTGTCCAAGCGCCCCATCGACCAATAAGCCCCATCAAGTCTTCAAGGGCCATGTGATGAATCGTTTCAATCAGGTAACGAAACAGCAGCACACTGAGCCCCGCACTACCGCCAATGAGTACTGCCAAGACCAGTACGACGGTTTCCGGGGGCGGTTGCAATTGATTGAAAAGACGAGTGAGGCGAGATTCAGCAGCAAAAGCAGCAAAAAGGGGAGAGAGGGAGGACACTGGTGGAAAAAATTTCCCTGAAATGGGATAGCTCTAACTCAATTATGCGCAATTTCCACGGGAGACGCTAAAGGGGCAAAATTTGCGGCGTGACACGATAAAAGTAAGGATGTAGCCACCACAGCAAGGCGACAAAGATTGCCACTCCCCCATAGGCGGGGCGCAAAAATTCTTGCCACACTAGTTGTTGTTTGCCCTGCCAAATAGCTTTGAAGGGAATGATTGAGGTGCGGGCTTTCAGAGCAGTAAACGCTTCTCCATGCCTTGCGTACCAGCGGCGATCGCCATGCCAAACCCCAAAGCAGTGATGGGCAATCAGCCCAAGGGAGGTCAGCAGTGTAAAGGACGTGCCCAACCACAGCGTATGCGCCACACACCAGATCACCTGTCCCCATAACTGCGGGTGGCGGGTAATGCGAATAATCCCCGTTTCGTACAGGTGCACTTCTGGCTTTTGCACAGCGGCAATTTCCAGCAAGTTAAATGTGGCCGGATAAAGAAAGAGAAACGAGATCGCCGATAGCCCCCCCACGAGCGCACCCATCCCTGGTACCCCTTGGAGTTGCCACAGTTGCACGCCGTCGTGGCGATGGGCCAAAAAGTAGAGAATCAAGATTGTCGCTAAGGGCAGACTCACTAGGGCAAAAAAAATGCGATAAAGGCGGGCACCGACGCGCTTTTCTGCCCAAGGACGTAAGCTTGCCAATCCACTGTGGGCGATCGCAAACAAGAGCAATAGCCCCACCATGATCCACTGCGAACTGGTTTGCCAACTGTGGTGATCCACGCCGATCTACTCCGTACGATTAAAACCGCTTCCTATGATCCTAAAGGGTCAGACGATTTGTAAAGCAAGGTAACTGAGGAGAAAAACGCAGCCCATAGGCTATAGTCAAGGCGTTGAGGGCATCCGACATCAATCTATGTTTAATTGGCTCGATCGCCTCGAAAACCGCCGCCTACTGCGCCTGCTCCTGCTCTTTGCTCTTGGCTGGATTGGCGTGCAACTTTTGCACTACTTTGCCTACGTCTTGCTGATCTTTCTATTTTCGGCCATTCTGGCGTTTTTACTCAACTATCCCGTGGGCTGGCTCAAGCGTTACTTGCCCCATGGTTTGGCGGTTACCCTTGTGTTTTTTGGGACATTGGCACTGTTGATCGGCTTGGGGATTACCCTTGGGTTGGCGATCATTGGCCAGTTGCAGGACTTAATCACCAATTTGCCTAGCCAAGTTGATCTATGGATTGACTCCCTTGAGAGGATGCAGCAGTTTCTGGCGCGATGGCATCTAGACATCAATTTTCAGCAACTGGAGTCAGAGTTACGCAACTTTGCCCTTGCTGGCATCCAGTTTGGGTTTGGTAAGCTCCAGTCCATCTTTGCCCTCTTCCTAAGCGGCGTTATTGTTGCTGTGATTACCTTCTTTATGCTGCTGGAGGGGGAACGGCTATGGCAGTACCTCCTGAGTTTTTTGCCCGACCCGTGGCGCGATCGCGTGCCCCAAGCCTTAGAGCAGAACTTTTTGGGCTTCTTGGGTGGCCGTTTGCTTCTGTCTTTCTTCTTTGGTACTGCCACATTCATTGTCTTGCTGATGTTACGTGCCCCCTATGCCCTTGCCCTTGCGGCGATCGCCGGTGGCTTGGATCTCATTCCAGGAATTGGCTCAACGCTTGGCATCTCCCTCATTTGCTTGCTCCTGCTGCCCAAGAGTATTGCGCTGAGTGTACAAGTGCTGATTAGCTGTATTCTGCTGCAACAGGTGGAAGAAAATATCCTCATGCCCCGTGTGATGCGCAACTCCGTCAACCTGAATCCGGTGGTCTTATTTTTTTCCCTCTTGGTGGGGGCAACGGTTGCAGGCATTGTCGGTATTTTCCTTGCCATTCCCATTACGGGGACAATCGTCAGTTTGCTAGATCTCAAAGCCTTGCAAGCAAACAGTGAGGCTGCCCCGAAATCCTCGTCCTAGGGTTGCGATCGCGCCCATCCCCTTGATATACTAGGCAAGCTGATTAAGTTGCCCTCGGCAGATCAGTGGATTTTTTGCACATTTTTGGTTGGACACCATCATCACTGTAGGTTGGGTATAGTTGCATGGCTCGATATCGTGGCCCTCGTTTGAGAATTGTCCGTCGTCTGGGTGAGCTGGCTGGTCTCACCCGCAAAGCTCCCAAGCGGAGCTATCCCCCCGGTCAACACGGCCAAGCGCGCAAGAAGCGTTCGGAATATGCCCTGCGCCTTGACGAGAAGCAAAAACTGCGCTTCAACTACGGGGTCTCGGAGCGGCAACTCGTGCGCTATGTGCGCAAAGCCCGTCGCGTGAGTGGTTCCACGGGGCAAACCCTTCTCCAGTTGTTGGAAATGCGGCTGGATAACACTGTTTTCCGCCTTGGGATGGCACCAACGATTCCAGCAGCTCGCCAACTAGTAAATCATGGCCATATTCTGGTCAATGGTCGCAGTGTATCTATTCCCAGCTATCAGTGCCGTCCGGGGGATGTGATTACCGTCCGCGATAACGAGCGATCGCGTCGCTTGGTGGAAACCAACCTTCAAAATCCCGGTCTTGCCAATATTCCCAGCCACTTGGAAATGGATAAAAGCACTCTCACCGGCAGAGTTACCGGTATTGTCGAACGGCAATGGGTTGCTCTCCAAGTCAATGAACTCCTCGTGGTTGAGTACTACTCCCGCAAAGTCTAGAGTATCGCCGCCCTTCCTATGGCAGAAGCCTATCTTCTAGAAAAACTCCGCACTGTTGAGCAAACCTTTACGGAACTTACCCGTCGCTTAGCAGATCCCGATGTGGCGGTCAACCCAGCCGAGTTTCAGAAGGTGGCTCGCTCCCGTGCCGCCCTAGAGGAGACGGTGAATGCCTATCACGAATGGCAGTCCCTCAATCAGCAACTGGTGGATGCCCGCCAACTGCTTAAAGAAGCGGTCAATGAACCCGAGCTACGCCAGATGGCTGAAGAAGAAGTGGCTGATCTCAGTCGCCGCATTGCCGAACTCGAGGAACGCCTGAAAATTCTGCTGCTGCCCCGCGATCCGAATGATGACAAAAACATTATGCTCGAAATTCGGGCAGGTGCTGGGGGCGATGAAGCGGGAATTTGGGCAGGGGATTTGGTGCGAATGTACTCCCGCTATGCCAAAAGCCAAGGGTGGCAGGTGAGCTTAGTCAGTGAATCTCTTGCCGAAATGGGGGGCTTCAAGGAAGCTATCCTCGAAATCAAGGGCGATCGCGTCTATAGCAAGCTGAAGTTTGAATCCGGTGTCCATCGTGTGCAGCGGGTACCTGTCACCGAGGCGGGGGGGCGAGTTCACACCTCTACGGCTACCGTGGCGGTGATGCCCGAAGTAGATGAGGTGGAAGTAGAAATTGATCCGAAGGATATTGAACTTACCACGGCGCGATCTGGGGGTGCCGGTGGCCAAAACGTCAACAAGGTGGAAACAGCCGTTGACCTCTACCACAAACCGACGGGCATTCGTGTCTTCTGTACCGAAGAGCGCAGCCAACTGAAAAACAAGGAGCGAGCCTTCCAAATCCTGCGGGCGAAACTCTACGAAATGAAGCTGCGGGAACAGCAGGAAGCCATTACCTCGATGCGTCGCTCCCAAGTGGGTACGGGCGATCGCTCCGAAAAAATCCGCACCTACAACTACAAAGATGACCGCGTCACCGATCACCGTTTGGGGCAAAACTTTAGCCTCAGCAGCGTCCTAGAAGGGGAACTGGAACCGATTATCCAAGCCTGCATTAGTCGTGATCAGCAGGAACAACTGGCACAACTGACTGCTGAACAAGCCTAGGAGGATTAAATGACCAAATTTGTGGCTTGGGGACGCTACTGTGAGGATGTCCTCGAACGGCGTGCCCCCCATCGCGAAGCGCACCTTGATGGCCTTGCAGCTCAAAAAGCCCAAGGAGTACTCATCACCATTGGTCCTACGAAAGACCTGCGCTACTTTTTTGCCATTTACGAGGCGGATAGCGAAGAGACCGTGCGCCAATTGATTGAAAACGATCCCTACTGGCAGCATCAGGTGTGGACAGAGTACAGCATTCATGAGTGGATCCAAGCCCTCTAGGGGCGAGGGCAGATCCGAAACTCCCTTAGGGCGCAAGGGCATTACCCCGCATCAGGCTACCAATTGTTTTCGCTGTAATTTTCAACTGCACTAAGGGATTAGCCGGCACCACCGTCTTGTAGAGATAGCTATCGAAGGTGAGCTTCTGCACATCAATATCGCTACACATCTCCACAAAAGCCTCACGGGTGGCATCGGAGCGATAAAAGACCCGTTGCAACAGATCTAACACTAGGTACGTCATGCCGTAGGCTTTATCCCAGCGTTTCAGGTAGAGCTTGAGATCTGCTTCTGTGGGGATACGGCGACCGCCGTTGGAGGTCTCGACAATGGTTTCAGCGCACATGCGGGCTGACTTGGCCGCAAAGTAAATGCCTTCCCCAGAAGACTTGGTGACAGTACCCGCAGCATCTCCCACAAGAGCCACGCGACCGACCACCCGCCGAGGCCGAGGATGCTCAGGAATAGGGTGAGCTTCCACTTTAATAATTTGCCCCCCTTCCAGTTTGGCAGCAGCGCGGGCGCGGATTCCCGCTTGTAACTCCCGAATGCGGTCTTTGTTGACCTTCATGGTGCCGGTGCCCACAGCCACATGGTCATATTTCGGGAAAACCCATGCATAGAAGTCAGGAGACACGTCATCCCCCACGTACATTTCTGCCAACTCGTTGTAGTAGGCCATTTTGTCCTCAGGCAGGCGGATGCGCTCTTGATAGGCAATGGCGTAGTTGTAATCGCCGGCATCAATTTCCTTGGCAATACGGGAATTTGCCCCATCGGCACCAATCACCACATCCACTTCAAGGGTCTGAGCTGTGCCATCCGCTTGGACATAGTGGAGCGTGTAGGGCTGATCGCTGGTGGGGGGCTGCTCCAGCTTAAAGACAGTGCCATTGATCAAGTTGGCGCCCAAATCTGCCGCCCGATTGCGCATAAAGCTATCGAGGACTTCGCGGCGGCACATACCGATATACTCGTGGTCTTTAAGGGTATGGCCAATGTTCACCTCAATATTAGAGGGGGAAATCATTTTCATTTTGCGCACGCGGCGGTCAATGATTTCTGGGGGCAAGTCAAATTCACTGACCATGCACAGGGGGATCGCACCGCCACAGGGCTTGGCATTGTCTAATTTGCGTTCAAAGAGATAGGTCTGGATTCCGGCTTTGGCTAAGGTTTCGGCGGCTGAAGAACCCGCTGGACCACCACCGACCACGGCTACCCGAAGTGACAACGGACGACTCCCAATTTTGGCTAACAAACAACAGTTTGGATACTATCACGGCAATTTTTCGTCTTCAAGAATTTAATCCTGAAAAACCGCATCTGTAACAGTTTTCAACATTTGGCCATCTCTGAGCCGCTAGAATAGATCCATCTATTGATTCAGAATTGATCCAGGGTGCGGACTGTAGCGGAAGTTACCCAAATTTGTCTCTCGCGGTCGAGAATGGTATCATTTGCGAGGTTGTACAATTTACACCATTTCCCAGAGAAGTTGAAGGTAGGGCATTCACATGGCATCGTCTCCTGTTGCGCCCGTTGTTTTGATGATTTTGGATGGCTGGGGCTATCGCGAAGAGACCTACGGTAATGCGATCGCCAGCGCTAATACGCCGGTTATGGACAGTTTGTGGCAAGCCTACCCCCACACATTGATTTACGCCTCTGGGAAGGCAGTGGGACTCCCCAAAGGACAAATGGGTAACTCCGAGGTGGGGCACTTAAATATCGGTGCTGGGCGCATTGTTCCCCAAGAGTTGGTGCGCATTTCCGATGCCGTTGAAGATGGCAGCCTCTTTAGCAATCCCGTCCTTGTGAAGCTCTGCCAAACCGTGAAGGAGCGCAAGGGCAAGCTGCATTTTATCGGCCTGTGTTCTGCTGGCGGGGTGCATTCCCACATTGATCACCTCTACGGCTTGGTGGAACTGGCCAAACGCCATGAGTTACCTGCCTGTATCCATGCCATTACCGATGGTCGCGATACGCCCCCCCGCGATGCAGCGGGTGTCCTTGAGGAATTGGAGCAACGCCTGAAAACCATCGGCTGCGGACGAATTGTGACGGTGAGTGGTCGCTACTACGCCATGGACCGCGATCGCCGTTGGGATCGCACTGAGGCGGCTTACCGCATCATGACCAGCAATGAGAATATTCAACCCCTGCGGGCGGTGGATGTGGCTAGTAAGTCCTATGCCCAGGATATTGGCGATGAATTCATTGTCCCCACACGCATTGCTGAGGGAGCCGTTGAACCGGGGGATGGCGTGGTGTTCTTTAATTTCCGTCCTGATCGCGCCCGCCAACTCACCCAAGCCTTTATTGACCCTGACTTTAGCGGCTTTGAACGGACGCTGATGACGCCGCTCGAATACGTGACCTTCACCCAATACGATGCCAACTTTAACTGTGGTGTCGCCTTCCCGCCCCAAAACCTCAATCATATCCTTGGGGAAGTGATTGCCGAGCATGGCCTGAAGCAACTGCGGGCAGCGGAAACGGAAAAATATGCCCACGTCACCTATTTCTTCAATGGCGGCCTTGAGGAACCCTTCCCCGCCGAAGATCGCATACTCATCCCCAGTCCAATGGTGGCCACTTACGATCAAGCGCCAGCCATGTCTGCCCTCGCCGTAACAGAAGCGGTGAAGGAGGCCATTGAGAAACAGGAATATGCCCTAATTGTGGTTAACTTTGCCAACCCCGATATGGTGGGGCACACGGGGCAGTTGGCGGCGACGATTCAAGCCATTGAAACTGTGGATCGCTGTGTAGGCGTACTGGTAGAAGCGGCAACAAAAGTGGGGGGCACGCTGCTGATTACCGCTGATCATGGCAATGCTGAGTACATGATTGATGAAGACGGCAACCCCTGGACGGCTCACACCACCAACCCGGTTCCCTTTATCTTGGTGGAAGGGGAGAAACGTAAAATCCCCGGCCATGGCACGGATGTCACCCTGCGGCAGGAGGGTTGCCTTGCCGATATTGCGCCGACTATTTTAGAAATTTTGGGGCTGCCTCAACCCCCTGAGATGACGGGGCAATCGCTGATTGTCAGTGCCCCCTATGAAACCCGCCTCAATCGTACCCCCGTCTCCGTGAAGGTTTAAGGGCATTCTCAACCCAAGGGCGACAGCCGAAAATTTTAAGATTTCTTAAAATAGGAAGGGTCCTTGTCCTGTTTTTATGGCCTCGTTTCGCTCCATTCTGGGTTACTATCGCGCCTATCGGGGAATGGCGATCGCCAGTATGACCGCAGCCAGTCTCTGCGAACTGGTGGATTTGCTCGTGCCCTATGCCATGGGTCAAATTCTCAACCTGCTCTCGCAACAACCCCTTGATCCGCCAGTGGTGGCGATCGCCCATACGCTCCAAACATGGACGGGCTGGAACAATGCCTTTGGCGTTAATCTTACCGTTCTCGGCAGTATTGTCTTTTTGGCCACTGTAGTGCGTGCCCCAATTCAACCGTGGCTGGGGGTATGGTTCCATTGGTGGATTGCCTTGGCTGCCCGCCGTGACCACACTCGCAAAGCCGTCGAGAAAATCCTGACGCTGCCCCTAGAATTCTTTGAGGAAAACAACCCGGGTCGCATTGCCAACCGTGTTAGCAAAGGCATTGCCAACCATACGTGGAGCTATCCTGAGATTGCCGGCCAACTGATTCCCAAATTGGTACGGGTGCTGGGGATTGGCGTGATTGTCTGGTGGCTTGATTGGCCGATCGCCCTTGGACTGTTGCTCTCCTTTACAGTGATCTTGGTGCTGACCCTGCGCACCCTACGGCGCATTATTCAAAAAGAAGAAATCCTCGACAGCCACATCGAAAGCACAGAAAGCCGCACCTCAGAAATCATTACCAATATCAAAACCGTCAAAGCCTTTGCCACTGAAGCCCGTGAACTCGCTCGTCAAACCCAGCGCCTTGATCGCGAGTTCAAGATGGTGATTGATCGTATTCATCGCGGCTACATGTATTTAATTACTTGGCAAGCAAGCTTGGTGCAATTCTGTCTATTTACATTGTTGGGCTTCTCACTGGCTGCCACGATCGCCGGCCGGGTCTCCATTGGTCACTTTATTACGATTTACACCCTTGCGAGTATGGCCTATGCCGAAATTACACCCCTCTCACAGGTGTCTGAGGTGTTTGCGCGCCGCTATGCTTCAATTTTGCGCTTCCATGAATTTATGGAATTGCCCCCCGGTCGCGATGCCATTGATCTTGAGCAACAGGAGATTCCTAGCCTGAAGTTTTCGGGCAAAGTGGATTTTCAGCACGTTTGGTTTAGCTACACGCCGGGACGTCCCATTCTGCGGGATATTAACTTACTCATTGAACCCTGCCAAACAGTGGCCTTGGTGGGGCGATCGGGTTCAGGAAAATCCACCCTGATCAAGCTTCTGTTTCGCTACTTCCAGCCGGATCAGGGGCAAATTCTCATTGATGGCCAAGATATTCAAACCCTCGATGTCTGCGCCTATCGGCGGCGGCTGGCCATTGTCCACCAAGAAGTAGATGTCTTTAATGGCACCCTGTGGGATAACCTGACCTATGCCAACCCCGAGGTCAGTGCTGATGCCGTCTATGAGGCCTGTGCTATTGCGCGGGTGGATGAGTTTGTGCATCAGTTGCCCCTAGGCTATCGCACAATTGTCGGTGAACGGGGGTTGCGGCTTTCGGGGGGACAGCGACAGCGGCTAGGGATTGCCCGTGCTCTCTTAGCGGATCCCGATGTACTGATTTTTGATGAGGCCACCTCAAGTCTCGACTATGAATCGGAGCGGGAAATTCAACTTGCCCTGCGCTCCATCACCGGTACTCGCACCATGATTGTGATTGCCCACCGCCTAAGCACGGTCCGGGATGCCAATCAAATTGTGGTCTTGGATCAAGGCACGATTCGTGAGCAGGGAGACCATGAGACCCTCCTCGCCCAAGGGGGGTTGTATGCCCATCTCTATTCCATTCAGCGCGATCGCGCCCCCCATGCCTAACTGAGATCTACACCAAGGAAGCGATCCAAGAGCCGATAGCGCCAGAACGTGCGCAGGAGAATCACCCATAGCAAAACAATCAGTACAATCAATGCCCACAGCGACCATGAAAGGGGTTCCAACTCAGCCACTGCCCGTAGAGTCGGGGAAAAACTAATCATCAGGAAAGCAGCGAGCAGGGCTAAAACCACAGCAACATAACGCCAGTTGCCCACTAAAGGGGCACCGCCAACCCATGTGGGATGGGGAGGTTTGAGAAACAGGACTAAACAGAGGGAGGCCAACATGAGTGTGGTCACTAAAGCTGTGCGGGCGATCGCCACGCTTTGCCCCAATTCTGAGAGCACCTCGCGACCATTCAACAGTGTCGGATCAAAGCGTCCTTGGAGTAATTCCACAAGGGGGGTCAGTTCCCGTGCCAAAACCCCCAGATACATGAAAATAGCCAACAGCGCGAGGCTCAGGGTGGCAGGAATGACAAAGTGCAGTAATGAACGAATCAGCGATCGATGGGGCCGCGGCCCCGGCACTGCCCAAAAAGCCACCGCCAGGGTAGGCAGACCGACCCCCCACAGGGTTAGCAGGCTATTGTGCTTAATCAGCAGCGGAAAAGCGCGCCCCGCCATGACCGTGACTAGACAAAGCAAACTAAAGCTAAAGACCCGCACCAAAAAGAGCTTTGTAACATCTTGAATACCGTTGTAAATGCGCTGCCCCTCACGAAAGGCTTCTGGCAAGGCGGCAAAGGAATCCGCGAGCAATACAATGTCGGCCACATTCCGGGTAATGGCACTGCCACTTTCCATAGCAATTCCCACGTTGGCCTGCTTCAGGGACAGAACATCATTCACACCATCGCCAATCATGGCCACCTGATGCCCGAGGGCACGCAGTCGAGTCACGAGTTTCGCCTTTTGCTCGGGGGTAATGCGACCAAAAACTGTGGCTTTCTCGGCCATTTGATCAAAGCTGGGATCATCCATGGCGGCGAGTTCTGTTCCGGAGATGGCGATCGCCCCTGCATCGAGGCCGACTTGTTTACCGAGGGCAACCACCGTTTCCGCATGGTCACCAGAAATAATTTTGATTTGAATCCCCGCCTGTTGAAAGCGTTCCAAAACATCACGGCATTGAGGTCGCAGGCGATCGCCTACCCAAATCACTGCTAAGGGTTCGAGGTCTGGGGGCAATAGGGGAGTCTCCTGCCGCTCATCCCATTGAGGATCAGTGCGACTACGGGCAAAGAGGAGCACCCGCAATCCCTGCTGCCGTCCCCGCTGGAGTAATTCAGCTAGCTCAGGGGAGAGGTTTTCACCCTTGAGGAGGACATCCGGTGCCCCCAAAATAAATGCTTCGGCGTCATGCCATGCTGCGGCACTCCACTTGTAGGCGGAGGAGAAGGGAATTTCAAGGCGTAGGGGTTGGGGACTACCGCCAAAAGCCTCTGTGAGGGCAACAATGGTGCGGTTCGGAGCACTAACACTGGCGGTAAACGTGGCTAAAGCCGCTTTTGTCTTTTCCTCTGTATCAGTGAGGGCGTACCAGCTATGGAGTTCAAGGGCATTGGCCGTCAGCGTGCCCGTTTTATCAAGGCAGAGAATATCCACGCCACTGAGGGACTCAATGGCATTCACCTGCTGCACCAAGACATTGGCACGGGAGATCCGCAGTGCCCCCAAGGCATAGGTGAGGGTAATTGTCAGATACAAGCCCACGGGGACAAGACCCGCCACCACTGCCGCCGTTTGCACACTCATTTGTAGGCTGGTCAGGCGTACCAATAGCGAGAGCAGCACCAATAGCCATAGGAAAACCGCCAGAGCCAGAATGACGCGGATAATCAGGTTAATTTCCCGTTGCAGGGGAGTGAGTTTGTGGTGGTGGGTTTTGGCGGCAGCAGTCAGTTGATGGGCGGTACTGTCTTCCCCCACCTGTTCGGCGACATAGGCAGCGGCACCGCGTACACAAAAGCTCCCAGAGTACAGGCGATCGCCCGCTTGCTTGGAGATGAGATCCGACTCCCCTGTGAGTAACGACTCGTCCACTTGGATTTGTCCATCGCCAACCACAGTGCCATCGGCAACGATTTGATCCCCCGGTTCCAAAAGGAGAATATCCCCTTCTACAACTTCTGCGGAATCGATAATGGCCTCTTGGCGATCGCGCAGCACCTTGACGCGGGGACGGGTAAGGAGACTAATTTCATCCAACTGCCGTTTGGCGCGAATTTCCTGCAGAATGCTAATGATGGCATTGAGAAACACAACGACAATGATGGCGGCCACATCCCCCGGACGGCCTAAAAAGAGCAAAATGACGCTAATAAAAGCAAAAACCCCATTGATAAACGTGAAGAGGTTTTCCCGCAAAATGTCGCCATAGGTGCGATTGCTTTCACTCGCTTGACGGTTAACGCGACCTCTGGCTTGCCGCTCCGCCACTTCCGCCGCTGTCAGACCCGTCAATGGTGCTGTCATACCTTAGGTTTCCGCTGACTTAACCACAAACACCGAGCAGGGGGCATCAGCCACAATGGCGCCACTTACCGAGCCTTGCACAACCCGCTCAACCCCCGTGAGGCCGCGACTCCCCACTACAATTAGGTCTGCCCCATAGATATTGGCCAAGCGTAAAATTTCCTCGACGGGGTCACCGGTAACAATTTCAATTTCCGAGTCACAGGGGAGGTGGCTTTGAAACTGTTGTAAATGCTGTTCAATACTACGGTAGGTGCCCATTTGCGGATGCAACGAGGGGCGATCGGCACTGACCCCAAACCCCGACTCCACGGGTGAAATCACATGACTGAGAATCACTTGGGCATCTGGGTCAAGATTTAACTGTGCCACTGCTGCCATCACCCGTGCCGATAACTCACTGGTATCGAGTGCCACTAAAATTGTTTTGAACATGCCTGTGACTCTGTACTTGCAATCTCCTAGTCTGCCACAAGAGCGCAAGTAGCGATCAAACTGCCCTTCTGGATAGCCATCACAATGATCATTAACCACACCTATCGGTTTATA
>FMJZ01004432.1_pt1 | contig 33099 bp, 22 predicted proteins | sample 1987881 | NCBI WGS metagenome assembly FMJZ01 (sample SAMEA4378227, study PRJEB15110) | soil metagenome | biome: soil; feature: Field; material: Soil | place: India | collected 2015-03-11 | depth 0 m
TCGGATAGGGTTTCTTGCGTCCGGTTTTCCCCTATCGTGGCGAGTTGATTGCCCCTCTGCAGGAGGTGAAACAGGCGCTGGGTATGCCATAACAGGGGGTCATCCATCCTGCTCCATATCCCACACACACCGAAAGCCGATGGTGGAACATCGGTCCAGCCCGGCGTACAGCAGGATGAATTTGGCGTGGGTATCTGCGGGTTGCCTGCCGCCCGGGAAATACCAGATGGACCCCTGCGCCTGATACCGACTGCCCCCGCGCAGGATGACAAAGCGGGTGTGTCCGTCGTCGCGCACTCCTTCTGTCCATTCCCACACGGTTCCCCACTGCATCTTATCTCCCATCTGCTGGACAGCGTGCTGCCATTCCCACTCGTCGGGCAGGCGACCACCAGCCCATTCCGCGTAGGCGCGTGCATCGCTGATGTCCACATACACCACCGGCTCGTTCTGCAGGGCAGGTGGGCATCGCCTGCCTCCCCAGTGCTTCAGGAAGTTTGTGGGTTCCGAAGGGGTGTAACCAGTGGCGTCCAGGAACGCCTGAAACTGCGCGTTGGTCACAGGGGATGGCATCACGCGGAAAGGCTTCAGCTGTCGGGTCACGCGGTGCTCCATCTGTTCATGGAACGGATTGCCGGTCAGGAAGCGCGCCCATCTGTCGCTCGGCGTGTCCGGGTCGGGGTAGCAACCGCACTCGCGGCGCTGGTGCCTGACGATGAACGTGAAGGTTCCCCCTGCGACCGGTAATGAGTCCTGCGGAGCGGGCACGGCACGGTGACGGCGCGGCGGGGTGTGCGGTTCCACAACGGACAATGCGTGCACATGTCCATCACGTTCGGGAGGCTGGCGGTCGGTATGGTGCAGATGTCCCTGGTGTTCCAGCAGGCGGCGCAGTTCTCCCCTGGGTGCGCTGTCGTGCAGTGCCAGCACCGCGCCAAAGCGCTCCACCGGCAGTTCCACCTGCCATCTGCCCTCACGCCGGACGGGGCGTAACGGCTCACCGCGCCACAGGTCGTACCAGTGCCAGCCTTCTCCACGCAATGGCGGCGGAATGCTGAGAGCCGTTATGGAGGTGCTACCTTCCTGTCGGTACAGCGTCCAAAGCCAGCGGTGAGGCTCGCGCCAGCAGGACGCCAGCGCACCGTGTGTCCCTGTGGGGTAGCAGGGTAGCCACTCTGCCCCTGTGAACATGTCCGCGAAGGCACGCCACACCGGAGCCATCCTGCGCAGTGTTACTCGGTCCTCCCAGCGCCAGGGATTCCACGTGCCGAAAACGTTCTCCCAGACGAGCATTCCGCTGCCGTTCAGCCATGCGGAAGCAAGCTCGTGGGTATGGTCGGTATCCCAGCGGCGGATCTGGTGCTGCATGTGGCGAGGCTCTATCCATTTGAGGTGCAGAACGCCGATGTTCTCCCATGCCTGAAGCCACTGTGCCCATGAAGCATTGCACTGCTCCATTTCGTGGATGGCGGGATGTCCTTCGGGTTCAAAGGCAACGCCCTTTCGGCGGCGGTCAACGCGCTGGCGAAGCTGGGGCGGCGCTTCTACCATTGTGTCCAGAAAGATACCGTCCGCTCCAATCTGCGCCACCATCTCGGCAAGCGCGTCGGCGTCGGGTTTACCTTCCCGGCGCGTGCCCACATCCCACGGCATGTACGGGATGAACACCCGGACGTTGTGACGGTGGAACTGCTCCACCACCCGGCGTACTCCCGGCAGTCCACCCGGCATATCGCGCCAGAAGTCAAACTGGTTGCGCTCGTCCGCTCCGATGCGCGGATAGGCATGCCAGAGCACCACCGCATCGTAGCCACCGAACTCCCGCTGGGCATCCGCCAGCAGTTCATCCACCCGGTAGCGGTTGCGTGTGGCATCCCAGAAGACGCTATCGTAGATGAACAGAAAGCCGCACACGAAACACCGCTGTGTCCACAGCAGGTCGCGGCGGGTGTACAGCGAGTCGTCAAATCCGAGATGCTTACGTTTGGGCCGGGCGGACATTCGGCGTTTGCGCTCGGAGCTGGAGGGATATTGCAGGCTGAGGACACGCAGGAGCAGGCTACCCGGTGCTGGGTCTACGGTGGCATCCTGCCCCACAATCGGGCGTGCCCAGGCGCGCGACACATCAAAGGAGGGCACTTTTGCTTCTAACCGAAAGGCGTGCCAGCGCCCGTCGGCTGGGATGTTTGCTTGCGCGACGGCGGAAGACCATCCAACCCACGCGCCGCCGGCTCCCTGTGCCCTGTCGCACCAGTCGAAGGCGAGCAGTAAGGGCGCACTGCCCGAAAGTCGCTTCGCTTCGCCTGTTACCAGCACCGTCTCGCCCGGTTGAAGGTCCAACAGCCACGCCTCTTCGCGCCCCAGTCGCACCCATGCCCGAACGCCGTCATACTGCAGGCGGATATTCCAGTGGCGGGCGTCGTGCAGATGCTCGCGCACCCAGCGGCGATACTGCTCTGCCTGTTCCAGCCACTGTTCCCACCGTTCGGGGCTTTCGGGAGGGGCGATGTAGTGTGCGTTCATACGCAGGAGGTTCCACGCAGGCAGGTTTGCCTCCCAGCTGCACCCTTCGCCGGGCGTCCACAGCGATTTATAGCCGAACAGCGTCTGCACACTGCCTGATTCGGCGCTGCGGGGTGCGTTCTCCTTGCCCGAACCGTACGAAATGCGATACCATAATGACATCAGGGGAGGTGAACCAATGGAGAAGACGAGTCTTCTGGAAGAACTGATGCAGATGGATGAGCAGTACGTCGTGCCCACCTATGCGCGTCAGCCGGTGGTGTTTGTGAAGGGATGCGGTGCGCGTCTGTGGGATGCCGATGGAAGGGAATATATTGACCTGCTCGGCGGGATTGCGGTGGATGCGGTTGGGCACTGCCATCCGCGGGTGGTGCGTGCCATCCAGCAGCAGGCGGAGAAGCTTCTGCATGTCAGCAACCTGTTCTACACCGAACCGCCGTTCCGCTTAGCACAGAAGCTCACTACCGTTGCGGGCATGGACAGGGTGTTTTTCTGCAACAGCGGTGCGGAGGCGAACGAGTGCGCGCTTAAAATCGCCCGCAAGTGGGGCAAGCGCAGACAGCCGCACTCGGAGGAGATTGTGGCGGTGGAGGGTGCGTTTCACGGCAGGTTGTTCGGCACGTTGTCGGTGACGGCGCAGGCGAAGTACCAGAAGCCCTTCGAGCCGCTGGTGCCCGGCGTGCGTATTGTAAAGCGCAACGATATTCAGGGTTTGCAGGAAGCGATTACTGGCAGAACCTGTGGAGTGATACTGGAGCCGATTCAGGGCGAAAGCGGGGTGCATCCGCTGGATGTTGAGTTCATCCGTGAGGCGCGGAAACTGTGCGATGAGCACGGCGCCCTGCTTATCTTTGACGAGGTGCAGACGGGCATGGGGCGCACGGGGACATGGTTCATGTGGCAGGAGATAGGTGTCAAGCCCGACATTCTGACCACAGCCAAAGCGCTGGGCGGCGGCTTGCCCATCGGTGCGTGCATGGCTTGTGGCGAGGCGGCGGAGGTGCTGGACAGAGGCGACCACGGTTCGACCTTCGGTGGTGGACCGGTGGTGACCGCCGCCGCGCTGGCGACGATTGAAGCCATAGAGGAGGAGAATCTGCTGGAAAACGCCCGCGTGATGGGAAACTACCTGCGTGAGCGCATTGCTGAGTGGCGCAAGAAGTACCCTGTGACGGAGATTCGCGGTGCAGGGCTGATGATAGGGTTTGACATTGAGGTGCCGGTGGCGCGGCAGGTGGTTCCGGAGGGACTGGCGCAGGGGGTGGTGGTGAACGCAACAGGCGATAACACCATCCGATTACTGCCCCCGCTGAACCTGTCGCGCGAAGAGGCAGACGAGGGACTGCGCCGGCTGGAAATCGCGCTGGAGCACGCCCTGCAGAAGTACCGGGAGACAGAGTAAACATGTCCAGAGCCAGCTCGCGTTTCGTTTGCCAGCAGTGCGGGTATGAATCCCCGAAGTGGCTGGGTCGCTGTCCCGAATGCGGGGAGTGGAACAGCCTGGTGGAGGAGGTTGTTGCTCCCCAGCCGAAGCGCCAGCCTGCGGCAAAGGTATCCGTGACGGGCGTACAGCCTGTACGGCTCTCGGAGGTGTCTACTGAATCGCTGCCGCGACTGCATACCGGCATGGAGGAGCTGGACCGGGTGCTGGGTGGTGGGATTGTGCCCGGTTCGCTGGTTCTGCTGGGCGGTGACCCGGGCGTGGGCAAGTCCACCCTGCTTACTCAGGTGGCGGATGTGCTCAGTGTGGAGCATCCGGTGCTGTACGTGTCGGGAGAGGAGAGCGCGCATCAGATTAAACTTCGTGCGAAGCGGCTGGGCGTGACCGGGCAGAACCTGTACGTGCTGGCGGAGACGAACGTGGAGACCATTCTGGCGCATATCAACGCGCTTCAGCCGGTGCTGGCAGTGGTGGACTCGGTGCAGACCACGCAGACGAATCTGCTGGAGAGTGCACCGGGCACGGTGGCGCAGGTGAGGGCGTGCGGGGTGGCGCTTCAGCGCGTTGCGAAAGAGCAGAACATCGCCATCTTTCTGGTGGGGCACGTGACCAAAGAGGGCGCACTAGCAGGACCGAAGGCGCTGGAGCATCTGGTAGATACCGTGCTGACTTTTGAGGGTGATCCGCATCTGAACTATCGCATCCTGCGCGCCACCAAGAACCGTTTCGGCAGTACCGACGAGGTGGCGCTGTTCGAGATGCGCGAGCAGGGGCTGGTGCCGGTACAAAACCCCTCGGAATGGCTGTTGTCCGAACGCGCGTTGCACAGCCCCGGCTCGGTGGTGACCGCCATCATGGAGGGCACGCGCCCCCTGCTGGTAGAGGTGCAGGCGCTGGTGACCCATTCCTACCTCAGCCAACCTCGTCGCCAGGTGACCGGGCTGGATTACAATCGGGTGAACATGGTACTGGCGGTGCTGGAGAAGCGAGCGGGCATGCGCCTGAGCGACAAGGACGTGTTCGTGAACGCGGCGGGAGGCATCTTCGTGCGTGAACCTGCGGCGGACCTGGCGGTTGCGCTGGCGGTGGTCAGCAGTCTCAAGGATAAGCCCCTGCCCGCCGACATGGTGGTGTTCGGGGAGCTGGGTTTAGGTGGCGAGGTGCGTTCGGTGGTGCATACCGAACAGCGGGTACGCGAGGCAGGGCGATTGGGCTTTTCGCGGGTGATGCTCGCGCGGCGGGACGCCCGGGCACTGCGGGCACGTGGGGTGGAGATAGCGCTGGACCCCGCCTATACCATCCGCGACGCGATTGGGGTTGTGACGGAAGGGTAGCGTAGAATCTAAGGGCACAGGTTTGCCCTGTGCCCTCAGCGTTCCCGATGTCTTAATCAGCGCAGAGAGCGCGGAGTGTCAGTGCACTGTCCCGCGCGCCGCAGGTCGTAGTTGCAGTTGGGGTCTATCACGATGCCCCAGAGTTCGTACGAGCCACCGTAAGGTCCACCAGCAACCAGCCACTCGTCCCGCTTGCGTCCCTTAATGGGGTCGGTTGGGGTGGTGGGGTTGGGGTTGCGTCGTGCACGCACCACCTTAGCGTGTCCATCGGCATAGGCACAGTTGACCATTTCGTTGTGACGCGGCGCTATTGGGCTGTAGAACTGCACGTTCAGCCAACCATCGTAGAATGCGCTGGTCTCGGCGGGGTACTGCAGCTCCGCCATGCGAATCGGTGCCACAGCGGTGTTGCTGCCCAGGGGCGCGCCCCAGTTGCCATCCTCGAACAGCGCGTAGTTGCCGTTGTAGGAGGCGTAGCGGAAGTTACCCGGCGTGGTCAGTGCGCCGCCGGTCAATACCTGTATCATGCCGGGCCAGTCGATCTCTGTCGGGTTGGAAGCACAGCGCAGAATATCCGCGTTTTTCACGTAGGGCACATGCGCATCGTAGAAGCTGAACCACACGTTGGGCGCGACAAAGTACAGGTTCATCGCGTAGGTTTCGTCGTAATCCTGCGCGTACATCTGCACCGCCAGCGCGATTTGCTTGGTGTTGCTCAAGCACGAGGTCGCACGTGCCTTCTCGCGTGCCTGCGCGAACACCGGGAACAGGATGGCAGCCAATATCGCGATTATCGCGATGACAACGAGCAGTTCGATCAGCGTGAACGCTCGTCGGCTGGTGGGATGGATTTGCATCGAAGACCCTCCTCTTGGATTGTTTTGCCGAGGCTCACTCGGCTCCGTTGTTTCCTCATCACTTTATCATAGAATGATTAAACGTATATGTCAATACTTTGCGTGCACAGGTGTATGAATCTGGTATTCTAACTGGAGGGACGGTTTGGCATGGGACGAACTCCCGAGAGTGCCCGCTGCCAGCGTTCCCGACCGAAATAGGCGAGGGGCTTTCGTTCCCACAGGGTGCCGCAGATGACCAGGTAAAGGATGGCGTAGATGATGACCACAGCCAGAAGTTTACCTGTAGAGTCGAGCGGTATCAACGGGGTGAGCAGTGCGGTAGCTAGGGCGGAGAGGATCGAAGGTATCCAGCCTCTGGTGACTGCCTGGAGAACTTCGGACATATTGAACACGCCGTATACCCTGAGCCCTGCCAGCATCAACAGCCCGCGCGTGTACATGGCGATGGTGAAGCACTTGGCAACGGAGAGAGCATCCCATTCGCCCGCGCTCCAGACCAATCCGGCTCCTGCTACCGCAAGCCCCGCCCATGTGGGGTACACAGCCAGCTGGGGGCGGCGTGTTGCCCAGTAGAAACTGCTGAGAATACCTCCCGCCAGTGAATAAGCCAGCGCATAGCACGCCAGCCATTGGAGCACGGGGACCGAGGGTGACCACTTCGCGCCGAACAGGGTATGCACGAACAGCGCGGCATGAAATATCAGGAAGAAGTATATCGGTGAAAGCACAAACGAAAGGGTGCGCAAAGCCTTCAACAGCACCGCCTTCTGTTGTTCCAGGTTTGACAGGGCGGATAGTACGGGAAGAAGCACCCGGTTAGCCTGCAGGACGAAGTAGCCTACGGGCACACTGATCCAGTTGTAGGGCAGGGCGTAGAATCCCAGCATCCGCGCACCTTGCCAGCGTGCCAGATAGGCATTGTCGGTGTTCAGGAGAAGGAAGGCACTGATACGCTCGATGACGATCCACCTGCTGTAGCGAAACAGGGCACGTAACAGATGCCAGTCCACCCCTCCGCTTGGTCGCCATCGGCTGAGTATCCACACGCTGAGGGCAAGCACTGCCGAGCGGGTCAGGCTACCTCCGACGATACTCCACACCCCATAGCCCCAGTAAGCCATCAGCACCATAACCACTGCGCTGGCAACTGGTGCGGCGAACTCTACCATTGCCTGTGCCCGCCACCGCTGGGCTTTCTGCATCAGTGCAATCGGCACGGAAGCCGCTGCAGAGACCACCAGGTTGACTGCCAGCACCTGCAGAACCGGGGCTACCTGTGGCTGTCGGGCAATATGTGCTATAAAGCCTGCGCCGAGATACACGGCGGTTGCCAGCAGGGTAGCCGTGGTGAGTATGGCATAGAAGCTGGTGCTGGAGGCACGCTGGTTGCTGTCGGAGTGCACAATAAGCGCCTGGGTCAGCCCAAGGTCGGGTATCAGCTGGATGGCGTTAATCACTACCATCGCCGTGCTGAACAGACCAAAGTGTTCGGGGAGTAACAGCCTCGCCAGTATGACACTGCTAATCAGGGTAACCGCCCGCGCCCCGATGGAGCCGAGGGTCATCCACATCACGCCGCGTGCAAAGGTTTTTACGGCACTATCCGCTCGCAAGTTTACGAACCTCCAGCTGTGTTCTTGCCCCGATTTAGCAGATTACCAGAACCTGCGCTGTTTGTCCATCCACACTGAGTTCATTCAGGGCTGGCTCCTATAATTATAGGGATGGAGGGATTACGGATACCAATGGTTCGGGCATCGCTGGGCGTGCTGATATGGATATTTGTTGTGCTGGTGTCTGGCGTACAGGCACGGCTGGAGCCTCGCGATATTCTGATGACGCTGGGTAACATGGAGTACGCCTCCTGGAGCAACATCCCCGATGGCTGGTATGAGATAGGTAGTAAGGGTTTTTCATACACTGTTGGGCTCGATTCATCCACGGCATCTCAGGGGCAATCCAGCCTTTATTTTACATGTGACCCGGTGGCAGAATACACCAGCTGGGGGATTCGTCTGCCCACAGGCATTGGGCGCAACGGGCTGAAGCGCGGTGACAGGCTCACCCTTACAGCAGACGTGCGCACAGGCGAAATGAACCGCGCAAAGGTGATTCTGGTTGTTGACGCTTTGCGAGCGGATGGAACCGCCTCTGCGCGAAGTCAGGTAGAGGTGTCGATTCCCAATCTGCCGTGGCACGGCGTGCGTGTGGACCTTACTGTGCCCGAGGACGCGGCGCTGGTGGGCGTGTCTATCATGGCGGGTATCAGTGCAGGTGGCAGAGCGCAGTTCTGGGTGGATAATGTTCGCCTCACGAATGGAGAGCAGATAGAGGTTCCTGTGCGCTCTACACGAACAATACCCACCTTTACTTACTTTCGCTTACACCCCGACGTCTATGAGTCTGCTCGTCGCTATGACAAGGTGATTCTCGCTCCGCAGAACTGGTTGTATGCGCGTCCTCTCAGATACTACAACCCCAATATTGAGGTTTATGTGCACTTTAGCGCGGTTTCCACCATCTCCACGCAGGAGGGACAATGGGACCCGCTGGATTACAGCTGGGTGAATCAGAACCGACCTCAATGGTTCCTGACCGACAGCAGTGGAGTGCGCATTCAGGAGCGTTACTATCCGGGCGCGTATCTGGTGGACATCGGCAATGTCGAGCTTCAACAGAGATGGGCGGAGCGGACGGTGCGCTTTGCTCTTCGGTGCGGATTCACCGGAGTTAGCATGGATAACGTGGTAAAAGGGTTCCTGTATGATAACACTTCTACCTGCTCGCAATACGCCAGCAATGATGCCTATCATGAGGCAATGACCCGGTTTTTGCAGGAGGTAACCACGCGGATACACCAGGCAGGTTTGAAGGCAGGAGCAAACTTTGGATATGTGTGGACCGCCAGCGAGTATCCTTATAGCGCGTGGATGAACTATGTGGACATGGCGTTGAGCGAGAACTGGGTGCGCTGGTGGTCTCTGCGCCTGCAATCTTACGGTATGGTAAGCGTGCCGATGCAGATCGAGCACCTGCTGGCCCTGGATAACCAGGGCGACAAGCTCAGTCTGATACAGGGGCGTGCTACTGAAGCGGAAGTGGAGATGCGTCGCTACCTTTATGGGTTTGCTCTGCTGAACTACAACAGCCGCACCTGCTTTCAGACGGCAAATGCTGGCTACACGGAGATCCCCCACTACCTGAACGATTATGAGCTGGCTATAGGGACGCCTGTCGAACGCTACACCCTGATCGCTGGAGACCTGAGCAATGGCGGGCTACTTCGGCGGCGGTTTACCAGAGGGCTGGTGGTGGTCAATACGCACCCCTCACAGGCGTTTGCCGTTACTCTGGATGACAGCTACATCGACGCCGATGGCAAGCACTATCCGCCGGGCGCGTATAACCTTCCAGCACAACGTGCGCTGATTCTGGCGAAGCCAGCGAATCACCTCGAGATTACCACAAGACAGAGTGTGACAAACCCCAAACCAGGTGAACAGGTGGTTATCACTGTCAATGTCAGGAACACCAGCGCCCAGACCCTGCGTTCCATCTGGCTGAGAGTGCCTGTAGCGCCGAACCTGCGCTACATGGCGGGAAGCGCCAGCTATGGCGGCATGTACGACCCGGCCTGGCGCGTGGTAGCGTGGGTTATCGACGAGCTGCCTGCCGGAGCCTCCGTTGAGCGCAGTTTCAGCGTTCAGGTGGAATAACACCCTGTGTATTTAGCGGGTTTTTGCCCCGGGTTCTGGTAAAGTTTGGCAGGGGCGTGTATAATGGGGATACCGCCGTAGTAACGGATGTGTGAGGGGTGCATTTGAATGGGCAACGCGTTCCGGGCGACGGTGCAATACTACTATCAGCTGCTGACGGGATGGTATCGCCTTAGCGAGAGGGTGTCGGATTTCGCGAACCTTTCGCGTCGCATCAGCCTGCTTATCCTGCTGGTGAGCCTGGGGATAGCCTACCTGCTTGCGCTGGCTATCGCGCAGGAGATGTGGATTGGTGTTGGGTTGTTAATGGTGGTATTTGTCGCCCTGCCTCTGTTTGCCCTGCGTCCTGAGTGGCTTATCATCAGTGTTGCTTTCGCAGTTGCTTCCCTCATTTCACCTGTGTTCTGGGATGTACTGGCTTTTGCCGAGCAGGGGATTACCCTGCCGAACATTCTGGTGTTTTATGGGATGCTGATCTTGCTGTTTCGGTTTATCCTGTCTCCTGCGTCGGTGCGCCCGTTGTGGAGTACTCCCACAACGATAGCTGTCCTGCTCTTTCTGGTGCTGTCTGTGGTGTTGCCCTTCCTGTATCATGCCGGCATAGCAGGGCTTTCTTATCGCAAAGAGCTGGCAGAGATACAGCACATGATTTTGTGGCTGGTGTATTTTCTGTGCATCAGTTTGTGTACAAACGAGCGTGCCTTCAAGATATTGCAGGTCGGTGTTCTGGCTGTCGCTGCGATTGGCGCTCTGCCGACCATTCTGCAGGCGCTGGTAGGTGAGCAGGCGCTGTTCTTCCTGAAGCTCACCCAGAAAGACATTCGCCTGGAGCAGATGGAAGGGCTGACACGAGTGATTCCGCCGGGCGAGAACCTGATGCTGGTAGCGTTTTTCGTCGCTTGGCAAATGGTTGCAGTGTCGTCGGGAGCGAAGCGCCTCGGCTGGAGTGCGCTGACCGCGCTGTACGGCTTCGCTTTGCTGATGACGCTCACTCGCCACTCGTGGTTTGCGGTGCTGTTTGGGCTGGGCGTTTTCTGGCTGTTCAGTGATGTTCGCACAAAGGTCAACAGCACTATCGTACTGGCGCTGGTGGGTGCTCTGATTGGTTCTGCGGTTCTGCTGGTGCGTTCGCCGGCTGTGAGCAATCCCGATGACTTCTTTGCTCGTATCTACAGACGTTTTATGAGCACCTTTGCGGAAGACCCCCAGCGCTACGGACTAACGACAGTGAGCTCCGTCGGTCAGCGCGTTTATGAAATGCGGGTCATTCTGGACCACATTCCCGACTCACCGTGGATGGGGGTTGGTTGGTCAACCCGTTTGCCACTGAAGATTGCCTGGGAGCCGTATCGTGGGCACACGGTGAATATGACAACCTACGTGCACAACTCTTTCTGGTGGATTGTGGCAAAAGGCGGGATTATCGGCACGCTGGGGCTGCTGATACTGTGGGTAACGGGCATCTGGCGCGGGTATCAGCTGTATCGCAGAGCCACCGACCCGTCGGCGCGCGCATGGCTACTGGCGCTGTGGGTGGGGTTTCTTGGGTTAATATTGGCGGCGCAATTTGAACCCGTTTTCTGGATTCGCAACCGGCTTATTGCCGCTGCCCTCACGCTGGCGTTGATGGAGCTAGTATACTACTTCAGCCATCTGCAAGCCAGCAAAGCACGTTCCGAATCGACAGCCTCCTGAAATCTACCTGCCCGCTGTTCGGTGGTATTCTATCGCCTGTTGATAGACCTTACAGGTTTCGGATGCTCGGGTTTGCCAGCTGAGGGAACCCTGAGCCAGCTGTCGGACATGATGACTCATGCGTTCTCTCAGAGTGTCGTCCTGTAACAGACGGAGCAGGGCATCTGCCAGAGCCTGGGCGTTGTTTGGCTCCACCACGAACCCGGTTTGACCGTCCTCTACCATCTCCGGCAAGCTTCCCGTGCGGGTGACCACAGCCGGCTTACCGAAGGCGATGGCGGTTGCCAACACGCCGCTCTGCGTAGCTTCCACGTACGGCAGAACCACGATACTGCATCGGGTGAACAGCTCGGCGACCTGCTCAGAGGGGATAAAGCGGTCGATCAACTCGCATTGAGGGTCTTTGTTAATGCGCTCGCGATAGGTATGCAGGTCATGCCCCCTTCCGGCGATTATTAATTTCGCCTGTGGGCAAAGTGGTTTGATACGCTCCCATGCCTCCAGAAGCACTCCCAGTCCTTTGTAGGCGTTGATACGCCCGAAGAAGAGCACGGTGCCCGGTTGCTCTGTCCATTCGCTTTGCTGCCAGCGCAGGTAGAAGTCGCGCGGTCCATGCGCAATGGCGGTCACTCGTTCCGCACACAGGTCGGGGTAGGCTTCCAGCAGTTGCCGTCGGGTATCCTGACCGGGCGTGATAATCCAGCCGGCGTGTCGTCTGAGGGCTTCAACCAGCGGGCGGCGGCTGGAGTAGTACTTCATGGTCTCCTCTTCACCTAAGTGGGGCACAGGATCGTGTACCGTGAGTACCAGCGGATAGCGGCGCTGGCGGAGCAGTAACCAGATGAGAAAGGGATCGAGGGTTTCCTGGACGTGAATCAGGTCACAGCCGAAGCGCCGGGTGGCTTGCCAGACCCCTACCGCCCGATGCCACCAGTACAGGGGGTTTTTCAGCTTGATGCGAGTTTCCACACGTACGGGCACGGCGGGTTCAATCACCTCACGCCAGCGGCTGCCGACATCGCGCGCTGCGCCTACGGTTGTCACCACGAACAGCCGGTGGTGCTTTGATAACTCGTTGATCAGCCCAACGCTTGCGGGCAGGAACCAGTATGCTCCAAAGTAGATACGCATCGGAGGGGCTACCTGTCCTCCACCTGCCACGAGTAGGGTATCTCGCCGGAGTGGGGGTCACAGCGATATTCGTCGGGGTCGGCGTAGTCGTAGAGGCGCGTGGGGAAGTTAAGGATGCCGGCTCCCTCGGAGGATAGCGCCATGAAGCCATGCCACACCCGCTCGGGAATCTGCACCAGCAGGGGGCGTTCGGGCGTCAGGATAATCTCGTTAATCATGCCGCGCGTAGGAGAGCCTTCTCGCTCATCGTACAGGACGACCTTTGCCGTGCCGTACACGCCGAAGAAGTGGTCCTTTTGCTTCAGGTGCAGATGCCAGCCCTTCACCACGCCGTAGTTGACGTGGGTGATGTATGCCTGCGCGAAGCCGTCGGGGAAGCATTCGCGGTAGATGGGGTCGTCACAGCGCAGAATCTCGCACAGGTTGCCCCGTTCATCGTACAGGCGGTTCAGCCGTTTCACGCGCAGATCGTGGATGTAGCGGGTGGCCATGCTGGCGATATGGGGCACGGACAGCTCGCCGGATAGATGCTGGGCACGATGTCTGGCGCAGAGATAAAGGTTTCCCTGCGATTCGGGCAGGGGGATGGGTTCGGTTGCGGGTTCAAAGCATCCCACCATCTGGCAGATGTATGGGTTGGTGCCGCCTGCTCCGCGTTTCGCGGTGGAGCCCTGCGACGTCGCCCGACATACTGCCGAGCAGTAGGGCGCAGTGGGCGCGTATTTTGATACCGTCTTTCCGCAGGCTGGGCAGGTCACCGTCTCCGTGCTCTGGTGTGCCATGTGGTAGCACTCGTCACTGCAGTAGTATATCCGCTGCGAAGCCAGCCCTGCGCGGCTCATCTCCTGCAGGAACTCGCGCCCACAGTATCGACAGCGCATCTGTTTGAGTAGCATCGCCCGCTCCTTTTAGCCCGGTGGCCAGGTCATCTGCCTGCCGCCTATCAGATGGATATGCAGGTGAAACACGCTCTGCCCGGCGTGCGGTCCTACATTCGCTACCAGCCGATAGCCTGTCCTGTTTATCTTCATCTCCCGCGCGATGTGCGCCGCGATGCGAAGCAGTTTGCCAGCCAGCGCATCGTGCTCTTCTTGCAGAGCATCTACATCGGTGATGTGCTCTTTGGGGATAACCAGTATATGCACCGGCGCCTGCGGGTTGATGTCTTTAAAAGCGTAAATATGCTCATCCTCGTACACGCAGATAGAGGGTATCTGCTTCTGCGCGATTCGGCAAAAGATGCAATCGTCCATCCTCATGCCCTCCCAAAGTACTGACCAGTTCACCCATCGCACCGTCGTCGCTCAGGCTCAGCAGGCGTACCCACACCAGCTGCCCTGCGAGGTGCGCCCCGCCAGCAAACTCGACGGAGACATAGTTATCGGTCAATCCTTTCATCAAGCCGCCTTTACCCTGCTTACCTTCCACCAGCACGCGCAGGGTGCGTCCCAGTCGTTGCGCCACAAATCGCTCGCGATAGCGTCGACAGAGCTCCGCCAGCTCGTGACTGCGACGCTCCTTCTCGGCGTCGGGCACCTGGTCTTCCATCTGGGCGGCTGGCGTGCCGGGGCGCGGGCTGAAGCGGAAGATGTGCGCTCGCGCGTACTGCACACTCTCCACCACCTTGCAGGTCTGGCGGAAGGCGGATTCGTCCTCACCCGGAAAGCCCACCATGATGTCGGTGGTGATGGCTAAATCGGGTATCTTTGTGTATAGTTTTTCCGCCAGGTTCAGTACGTCCTGCTGGCGATAGGGGCGGTTCATCCGTTGTAGGATGCCGTCGTCCCCGCTCTGCAGGGGGATGTGCAGGTGCGGGCAGACCTTCGGCTCGCTCGCGCAGACGTCAATCAGCCTGTCGGTTACCTGCGTCAGTTCAATGGAGCTGATGCGGATGCGCTCCAGCCCGTCGATACGCGCCATCTGCTGGATTAACCCGGCGAGGTCAACACCGCCGCTGCCCGTGTCCGCGCCGTATGAACCGATAAGCACGCCCGTCAGCACCACCTCTCTAAAGCCCTCGTCCACCAGCCGGCGTATCTCGTCCAGCACCTCGTGAGCGGGGCGGCTGAACATGCGCGGGCGCGTGAAGGGAATGGAGCAAAAGGAACAACAGACATTACAGCCATCCTGAACCTTCACTACCGCGCGGGTGCGTTCATAAGGAGTGCTCAGGGCGCGTGGTGCGGGGTCGCGCTGAACCTCCTTGCGGATGTCGGGGAAGGCGTCCAGCACATAATGCACCGTGCGCATCTTGTCGGTGTTCGGCACCACCAGCGCTGCCTCGCCGACGCGCTCCCCACGCAGGATGGTGAACTGCGCGAAACAGCCGGTGAGCACCACGCGGGCGCCTGGGTTCTGCCGAGCGGCGCGGCGGACGATTTGCAGGGACTTTTTCTCAGCCAGCTGCGTTACCGAGCAGGAGTTCACCACATACAGGTCTGCCTGCTCGTCAAAGCCGACCACCGCAAAGCCCTGTTCTTCAAAGCTATCAATGATGCGCTGAGTTTCGTACTGATTGACCTTACAGCCCAGCGTGGTAAAGGCGACGCGAATCATGGCTGTTGTCGGTTAAAGCCCTTCTTCTGAAATCCACCTTAGTTTACCCAAGCTTTGCGAGGTAAAGCAAACGTAACATCCCAGCGAAAGATTTCTAACCTTGCGACTGAAAGTCGCAGGCTACACGGAACGAAACCTGCTGACGCAGGTTCTGGGTTGCTGAAGCCATGCTTCAGCACATCATGGATAGCCCGCAACTTCCAGTTGCAGGGGTATTTCTACTCTACCATGGTGGACAGGGCGAGTGCAGGCATTTCAGATGGCTGAAGACCCAGCAGGTGCTGAGCGATGCGCACCACTTCGCCCACTATCAGCGTGGCGGGGGCAACGCAGGGAATATCCTCGTCCAGCAGGGTCTGCAGGGTTCCCCAGTATACGCGCTGGTCGGGTAGAGTGCCGTTCTGGACAACGGCAACAGGGGTGTCTGCAGCTCTTCCGTGACGTATCAGCGCTTCGGCAATGGGTTTGAGGTTCTGCACGGGCATCAGGAAGATGGCGGTGGGCAGATGGGAGGCGGCTTGCCAGTGCGACGGCTCATCGTCGGCAGTGCTCCCCGTGAACACACCGAAAGCGCGCGCTAAACCACGAAAGGTGACAGGGATGCCTGCGCTGGCAGGCACTGCAATGGCGGAACTGACACCGGGCACGACCTCGTACGGGATACCAGCCTGCGCCAGCGCGAGAATCTCCTCACCACCCCGACCGAACACGAAGGGGTCACCTCCCTTCAGGCGTACCACCTTTTTGCCGGCACGTGCACTGGCAATCATGCGCTGGATAATCGCCTGCTGGCGTGCGGTGCTGTCCTCGCCGTGCTCCTTGCCCACGTATTCACAGTGCGCGCCGGGCGGTGCATACGCCAGCACCAGAGGATGTACCAGCCGGTCGTACAGCACCACATCCGCGCTTTGCAGACAGCGTATTGCCTTCAGCGTGATGAGTTCAGGGTCGCCCGGTCCGGCGCCGACGAGATATACTTTACCTGTCGCCATATCCGCTCGATGTTTCCTCCCGTACCAGGTTCATAAAGACCGTATGCGCCTGCTCCTGTTGATTGCGTTCCAGCAACTCGGGCACGCCGGAGTCCAGTACCTTCTGCCAGAACCTCTGCCGACGCTCATAACCCGTCATGTGCTTTTTTACCAGCGCGCGTCGCTCGCCCAGAAACTGCGCCAGTAAGCCAATCGCCTCTGACAGAATCTGATGCCGAATCTGGTCGCGCAACCGCTGTGCCAGAAGCGGACTACAGCCCGAAGTGGAAACCGCAATCTGCACCGGACCACTGCTCGCGATTGCCGGCGTGATGAAGTTACAGTGCTCTGGCTCGTCGACGGCGTTGAAGAGATGATTCTGGGAGTGCGCCCACTCGTATAGCTGGCGATGAAGGGCGGGGTCATCGGTGGCGGCAATCACCAGGAAGCGCCCATGCATGTCTTCAGGCTGGCAGCGGCGACGCACCCAGTGAAGAACGCCCTGCTGGTGCCAGTGCTGAATCCGTTCGGTTGCTTCGGGGGCGATGACCGTCACTCTTGCGCCGGCGTCCAGCAGGGCACGAACCTTTTCGGTTGCCACCTTTCCTCCGCCTATCACCAGGCAATCGCGTGCCTGCAGGTCAAGGAACACCGGGTAATAGCCCATGTCCTATCCCTCCACTACTTCGGCAGGTGCCGGGGGCAGCGGGGGCATCTCCACTCCCTCGGCGAACTGCACCTGCATCAGCGATGCCAGCTCCTCGTCGGTGTGGCGGTCAACGAAGTCGCTGAAGTCCTCTTCCGGGTCGCGCAGGGCAAGGTAGTTGTTCAGCAGACGCTCCAGCGCGACCTTCACCTCGCTGGCGGGCACTTTGCGCCAGATGGGGCGAACGAAACGGGCATCCCTGCCCAGCCGGCCGCCCAGTGCGATGTCGTAGCCCTCTACCTTCTCATCGCCTACCCGTACCAGGCATCCCTGGAGCCCGATGTCGCCAATGTGGTGCTGTCCGCAATCGTTGGGACAGCCATTCAGGTTGATGCGGATGGGTTCGTCCAGCGGGACGGTGCGCTCCAGGTGTTCCACAATCTCCACAATCAGTCGCTTCGTTTCGGTGATAGCCAGATTGCAGAACTCGTTGCCCGTGCACGCTACCGCCGCGCGTCGGAAGGGCGTGGCTTCGTGCGGCAGGTTTACCTTTTGCAGTTCGGTAAGCAGGGTATCCACACGCTGGGTCGGCACGTAAGGGATAAGCAGGTTCTGCTGGTTGGTGGTACGCACGATGCCCTGACCGAACTCTTCCGCCAGCGATGCTACCGCCAGCATCTGTTCGGCGCGGATGCGTCCACTCAACACCGCCACGCCCACCCAGTTCAGCCCCTGCTGCTTCTGTGGATGGACGCCGATATGGTCGCGGTATACCCGGTACGGCTCTTCCCACTCGATGGCAGGCTCGGGTGTCCAGTCCAGCCGGGCACGTACCTCCTGCTCGAACCGCTCGATGCCCCAGTCCGCCACCAGGAACTTCAGGCGGGCGCGTTTGCGGTTGTCACGATAGCCGAAGTCGCGGAAAATCTCGGTAATGGCGCGGATGACGTCCACGAGCTTTTCCGGCGGCACGAACATATTTAGCTTCTGGGCAAACATGGGGCGGCTGCTCAAGCCCCCTCCGACGCGCACGTGGAAGCCGTACTCCCATTCGCCGTTCGCCCTGCGGCGGCGCACCGCGGTTGCCCCCACATCGTTAATTTCGGGCTGGGCACAGTGCACCGCGCATCCCGCCACGGACATCTTGTACTTGCGCGGCAGGTCAGAGAACTCGCGATTGTTCAGGAAGTAGCGAGTCACCGCCAGCACATAGGGGCGACCGTCCAGAATCTCGTCGGGGTCTATGCCTGCGACGGGACAGCCGACCACATTGCGTGTGATGTCGCCACATGCACCAGACGTTGTTAGTCCGACGCTGTGTAACCGTTCGAAGACATCGGGCATATCCTCAATGGTAAGCCAGTGGAACTGGAAGTTCTGGCGGGTGGTGATGTCCGCAAAGCCTTGCGCGTACCGTTCGGCAATCTGCCCCAGCGTGCGCATCTGTTCGGCGGTCAGCTCGCCGCCGGGTATCTTCACGCGAAGCATGAAGTGCCCAACTTTGGGCTTCTGCTCGTACAGCCCGTACCAGCGGAAGCGATACAGGTCGTCTGGCGGGATGGAGCGGTAGCCGGTGCGGGCGTATCGGAGGATATCCTCGTAGACATCCAGCCCGTCTTTCTCCTTTTTGATGCGTTCCTGTTCCAGCATGGTGAAGACTCACCTCCCTATCCTGACCTGACGTGCAGACCACACTCTTTCTGTTCGGGAGTTTCCCACCACCAGCGTCCGGCGCGGATGTCTTCGCCCGGCTGGATGGCGCGAGTGCATGGCGCACAGCCAATGCTGGGAAAGCCTCTATCGTGAAGCACGTTGTACGGCACGTTGTGGGCGCGGATATACTCCCACACCTGTTCTTCACTCCAGTCAGCCAGCGGGTTGAGCTTCAGGATGCCGCCATGCGCATCGTCCACCTCTACCTTGGGGATGCTGGCGCGGGTGACCGCCTGCTGCCGGCGCAAGCCGGTAATCCACGCCTGTAATCCCTGCAGGGCGCGTCCCAGCGGCTCGACCTTTCGGATGTGGCAGCATTCCTTGCGGTTTTCCACCGACAGGTAGAAGGAGTTCGCGCCTTTGGTGCGCAGGAGCTGTTCTACCAGTGCGGTCTGCGGGAAGTACACTTCGAACTCGATGTGGTAGCGCTGTCGGCATCGCTCCATCACGTCATAGGTTTCCTGGTGGAGCCTGCCGGTGTCCAGCACGAAGATGCGCGGCTGGGGGGTAATCTTCACCAGCATATCCACCAGCGCCACGTCCTCCGCGCCGAAGCTGCACGCCAGCGCCATCCGATTGCCAAACTGCTCCACCGCCCACTTCAGCAGTGCCTGCGGGGGCAGAGCCTCAAACTGAGCGTTCAGGCTGTCGATGTCCGTTGGTAATAATGTGTTCATGCCGTAACCTCCTGCCTATAGTCCAAGTGTTGTGTTGCGCAATCGTTCATAGTATCTGCGTCGCCAGCGATAGTAAAGCACCTGCAGGAGCAGAGTAACCCTCAGCATCAGCCCGCCAAGGAATCCCCATGCCAGCACGTACTCCCCGCGCGAGTGGCTGTACAGCATCAGCAGAAACCGCCCCGTGACGTTCAGCAGGGGGAAGAGCAGAGCGAACTCTTCCGCCTCCTTGACGCGATAGAGCCGAATCAATTGAGGCAGGTATGAGCCCTCCATCAGCCACATCGCGACCGTTGCGACCCACTGCCACATGCTAAACGCTCCCTACTGTCATGCTTTGAACCAGCACCTGAGCCACTTCTGGGCGGGTGAACTCGGGCGGCAACGGCTTCCCTTCGCTGAGCAGTCTGCGTACCTGCGTGCCGCTGAGGTTAATCCTTGCATCCACATCGTGCGGGCAGGTCTTAACCGACGCCATTCCTCCACAGCGTGTGCAGTAGAAGGTGTGGTCAAAGAACAGCGGCGTGATGCCCAGTTCGCCTGGCTGGAAGTGCTGGAAGACGTGATGCGCGTCGTAGGTTCCGTAGTAGTTCCCCACGCCAGCATGGTCCCTGCCGACGATGAAATGGGTGCATCCGTAGTTGCGCCGCACGATGGCATGGAAGATGGCTTCTCGCGGTCCGGCATAACGCATTGCCGCTGGATTTACCGCCAGCACCACCCTGTCGGCGGGGAAATAGTTTGCCAGCAGCGCCTCGTAGCAAGCCATCCGCACCTCGGCGGGGATGTCGTCCGATTTGGTCTCACCCACGATGGGATGGATCAGTAACCCGTCTACGATTTCCAGCGCGCACTTGATAATGTACTCATGAGCGCGATGTATCGGGTTGCGGGTTTGGAAAGCCACCACTGTGCGCCATCCGCGCTGGGCAAACTGCTGGCGTGTCTGCTGAGGGGTCAGACGGTAGGCGGGAAAGTCGCGATGCTGTGGCAGCTGAAGGACTTCCACCTCGCCCGCCAGATACACCTCGCCCTGGGCGTACAGGGCGGCGACGCCGGGATGGGCACTATCGGTGGTGCGGAAGACGCTTTGCGCCTCGCGCTCCTTATCGTAACGGAAGCGTTCGCGCACGTGCAAAACAGCCAGCGGAGTGCCATCCGGAGCACTGAGTCCTACCGGGGACCCCTCCTTCACCGCTGATGCTACCTCGTGCGATACCGCCAGCGTGATGGGGATGCTCCACGGTGTACCATCGCTCAGGCGCATATCGTCCAGCACGCTGTGGTAGTCGCGCCGGGTAAGGAAGCCGTACAGCGGGGTGTATCCCCCGTTGCCCAGCAGTTCCACGTCCGATACCTGTCTGTGCGTCAGGCGAATGGTGGGCAGATGCGCGAACCGCTGTAACCACTCGCTTCGCCTCGTTTCGTCGTTTACCCGCAGAGGGCGTAAGTCCATTTTTCGTATCCTCTATTGTTGACTAAATTAATCAACAAAGTATCTTGATTCATAATATACCATGACCTGTACGCCCATGTCAAGCAGGCGAATGGAAATCCCATCGCTAATCTGGAGATGGCAAGCATTGCTTTGAGGGAGGTGCACCATGGCGACAGCAAACAGCCTGCGTCTGACGCCGCGGGCACACATTGGCAGGCTCAGCGCGTCGGACGAACCGTCGCCGCTGGATGGGGCGGTCTGGTACACGGCTCACGCCGAGGGCGACGGGCTGGAGTACTCGTTCCCGAAAGGCGCACTGGTGGATATGCGCTATCTTACTGCCGATATGCTTCTGGATGGCAGGTTTCTCGCGGTGTTCGCCCTGCGCCTGCACGAGTCGACGACGGGCAGGACGTTCCAGCTGATGTTTGGACTGCTGAATCAGTGTTCGGCGCGGCTTCGCGTGCCGCTAGAGGCGGTGAACCAGAACCGCTGGCAGTATCCGCGCGAGGGGGCATGGCTCAAGCCGATGTGCGGCGGCGATGTGGTGGACCTGAAGGAGGTAGACCGCATCACGCTGACCGTTTTGCGCAGGGCAGATGAGCCTGTTCGCTGGTGCATGACCCCGCTGGTGGCTACTGCGCAGACGCCGCCGAAGCTGGAACAGCCTGTTCTGCCGAAGGGGGCATTGCTGGACATGCTTGGGCAGAGTCGCCTGCACGATTGGTCGGGCAAAAGCAGGACACCTGAAGAGGTCACCGAGCGATTGCGCAAACAGCTGGCGGAGGCGTCGTCAGCTTCCCTGCCCGATGGTTTTTCGCGCTGGGGAGGCTGGAAGGAGCTGCGCTTCGAGGGAACGGGCTTCTTCCGCACAGAGCACGACGGCAGGCGGTGGTGGCTGGTAGACCCTGACGGCTATGCGTTCTGGTCTGCCGGGGTGGATTGCGTGCGGGTGGACACCGAAGCCGCGTACGATGGTTTGGAAACCGCCTTAGAGTGGCTTCCCGACCCCAATGGCGAATACGCGGAGGTGTATCGTACGGCGGGGGGATGGATGCGTCGCAGTATCAACTATCTGGCGGCGAACTTCATCCGCGCCTTCGGCAGGGAGCGATGGTACGAGTGCTGGGCGCAAATCGCGCTGGCGCACCTGCGGCGGTTTGGCTTCAATACGGTGGCGAACTGGTCGGACTGGCAGGTTGCCCGCGAGGCTGGCTATCCGTATGTGCGTCCCCTGCACTTTGAGGCGAAGCATACCCCGTCCGTTTTTCGCGATTTCCCGGATGTGTTTGACCCGCGCTTCGAGCAGGACGCTGATGCCTTCGCTGAGCAGTTACGTGAAACCGCAGACGACCCCGCGTTTATCGGCTATTTCCTGATGAACGAGCCAACGTGGGGCTTCGCTGTGCAGACGCCTGCGGAGGGGATGCTGCTGAACACCCCTGCCTGCGCGACGCGGCGTGCCCTGGCTGATTGGCTTCGGCAGAGGTATGGCAGTGATTCCGCGCTATCTTCGGCGTGGGGAATGGATGTGCGGCTGAGCGATGTGACGGAAGGCAAGTGGCATCATGCACTGACCGATGCCGCCCGCGAGGACCTAGCACGGTTCAGCAGTGTGATGGTGGCGAGGTTGTACGAGACCCTCAGCACAGCGTGTCGGCGGGTGGACCCCAACCATTTGAACCTGGGAGCGCGCTACTATACCGTTCCTCCTGCGTGGGCGGTGGAGGGTATGAAGTGCTTTGACGTGTTCAGCATCAACTGCTACGAGAACCGCGTGCCGTCGCATCGCCTGCGCCCGCTCAGCGAGGCATTGAACATGCCCATTCTCATCGGCGAGTGGCACTTTGGTGCGCTGGATGTGGGGCTGCCTGCCAGCGGCATCGGCAGGGTGCGCAATCAAGTGGAACGCGGCAGAGCCTACCGCGTGTATCTGGAAACGGCGGCAGCGGAGGCGTGGTGCGTGGGGGTACACTATTTCACGCTGTATGACCAGTCTGCGCTGGGGCGATTCGACGGCGAGAACTACAATATCGGCTTTCTGGATGTGTGCAACAAGCCGTATGAGCCGCTGGCGGAGGCGGCACGCACCAGTCACGAGCGGATATATCGTGTGGCATCGGGACTGGAACCGCCATACGATGAACCGGTAGAATACCTGCCCAAACTGTTCATGTGAGGAGAGGACGATGTTAGCTGCGGTACTGACCGATTTCAACCGTCTGGAGCTGCGCGAAGTGCCGACCCCCGAACCCGGCGAGGGGGAGGTGCTGGTGCGCATCAAGGCGTGCGGCTTCTGCGCGACCGACTACAAGGCAATCAAGGGCATCCGTCGCAACGTGCGGTTTCCCCTGATTCCGGGGCATGAACCCGCCGGCGTGGTGGCTGGTGTGGGCGCGGGTGTGAAGCATGTGAAAGAGGGCGACGAGGTGATTATCCAGCCGAGTGGGTTCTGTGGCACCTGCCCGCAGTGCCGGATGGGACTGCACCATTATTGTTCGCAGTCCTTCGTGACCGGCGGCGACGGTCCCGAGGACGTGCGTCCGGGCAGTTTCGCGGAGTACACCGTCACCGCCGCGACGTCGGTGTATCCCAAGCCAAAGCACATCAGCTTTGACGCCGCCTGCCAGACCGAGCCTGTCAGCGGCGCGTGGAAAGGGGTGGTCCACACCTCGCAGATGCAGGTGGGGGACGACGTGGTGGTCATCGGCACGGGAGGCATCGGGATGTACTGCCTGATGGTGGCGAAGGCGGCGGGCGCGGGGCGACTCATCGCCATAGACATCAGCGACTACGCGCTGGAGACGGCGCGTCGGCTTGGCGCCACACACACCATCAACCCCCTGCGCGAAGACGCCAGAACAGCCGTGTACGACATCCTGCCCGACGGTCCCGACGTGATTATCGAATCGGCGGGTCCGATTGAGGCGGTGAAGCTGATGGTCAGCCTGCTTCGTCGGGGCACGCGCTGGAACGTGTTCGGCATCACCACACACGAGACCTTTGAGCTGGACGGTGGTCTGATGCACTTTCTGGAGGCGCGGATGGACGCCAGTTTCGGCACAAATCCGCTGGCGATGCAGAAAGCCATTCGGCTCATCGAGCGCGGGCTGGTGGACCCCGAAAAGGTCATTTCGCATCGCTTCCCGCTCACCGAAATCCACAAGGCGGTGGAGGTCATGGAAAGCCCCAAACGCAACAAGGTGATTATCTATCCATAGAGGAGGTGGAGGATGTTCGATTTTACCTTTCATAACCCGACGCGAATCCTGTTTGGTAAGGGCGCAATCGCACGCATCCGCGAGTATATCCCGCAGGGCGCGCGCGTGCTGATGACATACGGAGGCGGGAGCATCAAACGCAACGGCGTGTACGAGCAGGTGCAGGATGCGCTGAAGGACTGGCAGGTGTGGGAGTACGGCGGAATCGAGCCGAACCCGCGCTATGAGACGCTGATGCCTGCGGTGGAGCTGGTCAGGCGCGAGGGGATTGACTTCCTGCTTGCGGTGGGCGGCGGCTCCGTGCTGGACGGCACCAAGTTCATCGCGGCGGCTGTGCCGTTCGAAGGGGAGCCGTGGGACATTCTGGAGAAGCGTGCGCCGGTACATGCCGCCGTTCCGCTGGGCGCGGTGCTGACACTGCCCGGCACTGGCTCGGAGATGAACGGCTATGCGGTCATTAGTCACTCCGCCAAGCGTGCCAAGCTGGCGTTCGGCTCACCGCTGGTCTATCCGCGCTTCTCGGCGCTGGATCCGGAGACCACTTTCTCCCTGCCACCGCGCCAGACCGCCAACGGCATTGTGGACACCTTTGTGCACGTGATGGAGCAGTACCTGACCTACCCCGTGGACGCGCCCCTGCAGGACCGGATGGCGGAGGCGATCCTGCTGACGCTGATTGAGCAGGCTCCGCGCGTGATGCAAAATCCGACTGACTATGATGCCCGGGCGAACATCATGTGGTGCGCGACCGTTGCGCTGTGTGGCATCGTCGGCGTGGGGGTTCCACAGGATTGGGCGACACACGCCATCGGGCATGAAATCACCGCGCTGTACGACATTGACCACGCCCGCACGCTCGCCATCGTCCTGCCCGCGGTGATGCAGGCGAAGCGAGAGGCAAAACGTGCCAAGATACTGCAGTATGCCGAGCGCGTGTGGGACATTCGGGAAGGAGACGAGGAAGCGCGCATCGATGCAGCTATCCAGCGCACGCGCGAGTTCTTTGAGAGCGTGGGCATCCCCACCCGTCTCTCGGCGTACGGCATCGGCAGGGAGGCTATCCCCGCTATCGTGAGTCAATTGCGGGAGCACGGGATGACCGCCCTCGGTGAGCACGGCGACATCACGCCCGAGGTGGCGGGCAGTATTCTGGAGCTTTGCCTGTAGCGGCTTTACCACAAACGTGGGGACCGTCCGCGCCCGGGCGGTCCCCATATCTGTTCGTTCTGCCATCTGTCTATTAGCGCCTGCCCTCCGCGCCAACGACAAGCAATTTCGTTTCCAGGCTCTGCATGGTGATGGTTCCTCTGCGCGGCGTTCCTTCATCGGGCGCGCGGTAGGAGAGGGGAGAGCCATTCGCACGCAGGCTGAGGCACACCGCATCGTGCCGATAGTTGCACAGGTTGATAACCGTCCTGCCGTCCAGTTCCGCAGTGCGCCAGGCGACGCCCCATATCGGATTGCCCTCAGCATCTACTACCTGCACGCGCGGCTTCACACCCCACGCCGGCAGGGCTGTTCGCAGCACCGGCCACAGGTCGCGGGCGGAGCTTTTGCCGTAGGTGAACGGGATCCGTGCGCCGGGAGCGACACGCACCTCGCGCGTCTGTCCGTACTCGTTGTGCGAAAGCAGGTCACCGTCGCCGACGAAGACAATGCGCCCGCGGTATCTGAGCAGGGTTTCCAGCGCACGGTCGCTCAGGTGACGCTGGTTTGCCACCAGCAGGACGAGCGCGGATGGCAGGATGCCCTCTTCCAGTTGCCTCTCCGAGATGAAGCCCACTTTGACGCCGGTGAAGCTCAGCGCCTCGTACAGCTTGCCCTGACAGTCGGAATGCGCTCCGCCGTCCCACACCTTGCCCGTGACGCTATCTATCAGCATCACATCGGCAGGAGCGTTCTGCAGGGCGGTGACCTCGCGCGCGTATCGGTTCAACAGCAGGTTCACACGTCCAACCGCCTCGGCGCAGGCGGGACGGTGCATGATACTGCCGGCGAAGTCGCTGCGCGGGTCGTAGGTGCGTTCCCATACCCATATCGTGGTGGCGGACTGCCCGTGAATCGCCGCCTGCCACAGCACGGTATGCACATGCTGAGCGGGCACGGGGCGCGTCTCGCGGTCAGGTATCAGGTGGTTTTCGCTGTTGAACACAGGCACGTTCCTCACCGAACGCTGAAGGTCATGCGACATGGCGTTCAATAGCCATCCCTGCGCATAGTCGCCCTCGCCGTGGTTGTACCAGCAGATGCTGTCGTTGCCGTTGATGTCGCTGAACCGGGAGAAGAGATAGGCGTCCGCGCCATACACCACGTCGCCTTCGTTCACCAGGGTCCAGCTCATGGCCTTGGCGTGGATGGGCAGGTTCGGAGCGACCTCGCGGATGGCGTCTGCCAGCATCCCGTGCCATCCGGCGAAGAACTCCTGATTGAAGCGGATATAGTCGTACCAGCTGGGCAGGTGGCTCTGGGCGTTGCCGTCAAACGGGTTGGGCAGGGGAACCTCTTCAAAGCGGGCGTATGACGTGCCCCATCGGCGGTTCAGCGTGGCGATGTCTCCGTGTCTCTCCTTCAGCCAGCGATGCCATTCCTGCGTAGCGTATTCGCACGGCTCCTCGAAACTCACCGGTTCGTTGCTCAGGCAGATACTGTGCAGGGCGGGATAGCGACTGATAGCGGGGATAAGGGTCTGGATGTACCGCCTGAGCAGTGCCTTGCTCTCCGGCGCGTGCAGGCAGTACTGCAAGAAGCCGTTGCGTCGCTTGCGCAGGTGGGGATATTTGTCCAGCATCCACGCGGGGAAATAGTGCGGGCTGATGAGCAGGTTCACCGCCACGTTCGCCCGTTCGGCGCGTTCCAGCACCGACTGCAGTTCGCGGATGGGTTCTTCGTTCACTTCCGTTTCCGACGGAAAGATGGCGCTGGGTCCGACCTCAATCTGGATGATGTTGATGCCGTACGCCGGGAACTTTTCGATATCGGCGCGCACCTGCCCGAAGTGTCCGTAGCCTGTGAAGAAGAGTGGTCGCCCCGTCTCATCTGTCAGGGTGCCGTTCGCCACCACAGGGCGTTTGCCGCGGCACTGCCATAGCGTGACCTCTCTGGATGGCTGGCGAATCTCCTGCCGAAGGTGCGCTTCCACCTCCTGCAGTTCCTGCAGCTGCATCAGCGCGCGGCGCAGTTCGGGGTAGGTAACGCTTCCGTCAGGCGCGGTTACCTTGTGGTCCAAATCCTCCCGCACGTATCGCACGAAGTTCTGCAGGACGGTGAGGCTGATACGCGCCCACTGGGTGGGTTTGCCGGCTCTCTGCAGGTCGGCAACAGCCTTCTCATATGCGGGCAGTCGCGCCTCTATCGCTTTCAGCAGACGCAGTGCGCCGGTACGGGAGTAAAAGCGCACAGAGGTCTCGGCAGATAGGGACTCCATGTTCGCTTTCGCCTCCAGAATCAGCTGGCGGGGTTGTGCATCCACCTCCACTGCTTCGCCGCGCACGGCAACCCGGTGGAAACCTGCGCCGAGCCGGACGCTTCGGGTGGACTGCCCTGCCCCTTTCATGGTAGCACGCAGTTGAACCGCTGTCTCACGCGGCAGGGCAAGCACGAAGGAGGCTTCAAACGCGCCGTCGCCCTGTATCTCCAGCGCGGGCTGGACAGGCTCCATACCGGGCGCGTCTGGTATCGGGTCATCGTCGCTGTGTGGTGTTGCCGTTTCGCCCTCTTCCAGTTTAATATCGTCAATCCAGATGCCGGCGGTTGGGCTTTCGGTAATCAGGCGCAGATGGAAGGGCACGTCGCCCTCGCCGGGGGTGAACGTCATGCTCACCCGTCGCCAGCGGTCGGGCGATTTGGGCAGGCGCATTCGAAACTGCCAGCCGCCTCCGCCGCCCAGCCAGGCGATGCCCGGGTCGGGGCTGTACACGTACGCGCTCAACGTGTAGCGTTTGCCTGCCTGCAGGGGGATCGGGGACAGGTACTCCGCCATACCGTACACGTGCGCCCCGAAGGGTGTGGAGTTGGTGATGAAGATGCTGCGCCTTCCGCTGCGGGCACGGTCGGTAACGATGCGCAGGGTAGCGTCGGTGTTGCGCGGTGACCAGCTCCAGCCTGCGGGTATCCCCTCTGGCGTGACCTGTTCAAAGCTGCTGTTGGCGACCAGATTGGGTTTGGGAGCGAGCGGCTCGGTGCGAATGTCGCTCAGACGCAGTTGTTGAGACGAGGACAGAGAACAGAGCCACATCAAGATGATGACCGAAAGCCATATCGCGCGCATGGTGAGATCCTCTTCCGGGACAGGTTTTGGGGAATCTCTTCTGCAAAGTCAGCAACAGTCCTGCCCTAACCTGCTTTTGGACATCCGGTGCGCAGGGGCAACCCGTGCGGGTTGCCCCTGAAGGTTCCGGTTAGAACGGCGGACCCGGGGGTGGCACGCGGATTTCGGAGGAGGTTGCCTCGTTGCCGTTTCGGTCCACCGCTTTCACCTGCAGGCGAACGGTGTCGGCGGGCAGTGTCGCCTGATACTGCTCCGGCGTGCCCGGCACCGCCTGCATGGCGACCTGCGTGGGCGTGGGGTCTGTGCCCACAGCCAGCACCATCACCGCCTGCACGCCGCTGCCCACGTCGAACACCTGCACCTGTACCAACACGCGACTGGTGCCGGCTTCGCGGGTCACCGAAGGCGTGCCAACCACCGGCGGGGTGGGGTCAAAGAGTGCTTCCTCGCCACCGCCGCCGCACCCAGCCAGCGTCAACACCGCCAGTAATCCCAGAGCGACCATTGTTCTTTTCATCGTGCCACCTCCCTTTATCGTGTCAGGGTGATGGGTAGCGTGTGGCGAACCGTCTGCCCATCCGCGCTGACCGCCTTAATCTCCAGCAGATAACTGCCAGCAGGCAGGGCAACGCCGTTCGCATCACGCCCATCCCACGTGATTTGCTGAATGCCCGCCGAACGGGTGGAACCGTTCACCAGCCGACGAACCAGCCTGCCCGCAGAGTAGACGCTCGCCTCCACCTGCGCCGGGGCGTTCAGGTTGAACGAGACAGTGTATCGTCCACCTGCACTGCGTTCACCGCTCACCCGAACCTGCGTCAGCCGAAGCAGTCCGCTCTGAGAGACCATCTCAATGCGGAAGCGATACACGCCACCCTGTCGGCTCACCGCGAAGGTGTGCGAACTGCCTGTGCGCAGGAAGCGACGCTCGCCCGTCTGCAGGTCTACCAGCACGGGGTTCACCGTGCGCGGGGCGCGATGCACACCCTGCCACAGGAGCGTTGCGGTTTCCTCACTGTCTGCCGGCACGTGCACCTCCACTTCCCACGGCTGGGTAGCGCGTCCATCCGCACGCACGTCCACCGCGAGTGGCTGTCCCCCTCGCACCAGCATCACCTTTGGCGCGGGAGCGGACGCGGGCGGGTCTGGCGGCAGTCCGATGGCGATGTCCTGCGTGGAGTTGCTTGCGCCGAAGACCGCTTCGGCACTACCGGAGCCGTTTTGCACCACCAGGCGCACCGCCCATGCGTCCGTCGTACCCTCTGCCGCGCGAGTGATGCTCGGAATGACGCCATCGGAGGGTTGCAGGAGCAGTTCGCACTCTTCGTGGGCGAATACCCAGTAGCCGCGCCACGGCTCAATGGTGCTCAACGCACCGGGTATCACCAAGGGGTTGTACACCAGCACATAGCGTCCGGTGGCTGGGTTTGCGCCGTCCTGCAGCCATCCCCAGGCGTGGTCTTCTATCCAGCCTGCCTGTCGCGCCTCGCGCAGAGTCACCTCCTGTCCCAGCCGACGCACTTTGATGGCGTTCACGTCCCACGCGATGGGGTCGGCGGAGGTGCTGGCGATGAAGTTCCAACCGCGCTTGAGCGCAATCGGGAAGGAGATGGGCAGAGGGTTACCTGCAATCTGCAGGGACACCGGTTGCGTGGCGGAGTACCAGTATCCCACGCCGACCAGCAGGTTGCCGGGTGCGTCCACGTAGGACTGCCTGCTGGCATCCCAGACCTTCATCGGTGTGCCCCCTGCGCCGATGGCTTGCCTGCTGGTATCCGGCAACGCGAGGCTCACCGCAAAAGTGCCGATGCCCACCAGACTTGCGGGGACCTTCGCCGACACTTTGAACGAGCGGGTGCTTGCGAGGCTCCACTGCTGTCCGTCGCTGGCGTATGCCTCCAGCTGGTAGGTTCCTGCGCTCAGCGCGTTGCCCGAAGGCACGCGGAACACCGCCTCTTCGCCGCTGGCGTAGCTGGGCTTGCTCCAGCCGGTGGTGCTGACGGTCTGGTCATAAACGGCGACCTGCTGTCCGCCTCTGGAGATAACCAGTCTGTAGCGCAGACCGTCGGACAGGTCGGCGTCGGTAGAGCGCAGGCGGAACACCGGAGCAGCGGAGGTAACCGCTCCAGCGGCAGGGCTGATGATTTCCGGTGCTTCGGGAGCCTGGTCCACGGTGAAGGTGCGCTCCCAGCTGCCGTTGCCCCATTGTCTGCCGTCATAGGCAAATGCCTGCCACTGGTATGCGCCCGTTGCCAGCTGCGCGCTCTGTAGCACGGTGAATACCGCCTCTTCGCCGCTGGCGTAGCTGGGTTTGCTCCAGCCAGTGGCGTCCACGCTCTGGTCAAAGGTGGCGACCACCTGCCCTGCCCGCTTTACCACGATGCGGTACTGCAGGCTGTCGCCGTTGGCGTCGGTCGCTCGCAGGCGGAAGGTTGGCGTGTGCGGTACGAAGGTGTTGCCTGCCGGTTCCAGGAGCTCCGGCGCAGAGGGCGCAGAGTTGACGATAATCGTCCGACTCTCACTGCCGTCGCTCCACTGCTTGCCATCGTACACGAACGCCTGCCACTGGTAGGTGCCGGGCACCAGCGCACGGGCAGATGGCACGGTCAGCGTGGCGTCTTCGTTGCTGGTGTAGCCTGTTTTGTTCCAGCCGGTGGTGTCCACCGTCTGGTCGAAGGTCGCCACCACGGTGCCGCCGCGGGTGAAGACGATTTTGTATCGGAGCGTGTCGCTCGGGTCGGCGTCGGTGGCGCGCACCACCAGTGTGGGCGTGCCCAGCACGATGGTGTTTGCGGGCGGGCTGACAAGCACCGGCGCGTTCGGCATCTGGTTGACGATAAATCCGCGTCGGTTACTGCCCTCGCTCCAGCGGATGCCATCGTAGGCGAACGCCTGCCACTGAAGGGTTCCCGTCGGCAGGGCGCGTGAAGCAGGAACGGTTAGCACCGCCTCTTCGCCGCTGGCGTAGTCGGGTTTGCTCCAGCCGGTGGTGTCGGCGGTTTGGTCAAACACGGCTATCTGCGTGTCGCCCTGGTAGATAACCACCTTGTATTTCATACGCGCTCCCGGTGAGGAGGTTGCCTTTATGCGGAAGGTAGGCGTGGGCGAAACCACCGCGCCAGCTGTCGGCTGGAGGAGCACCGGGATGGGCGAGATGAACTCGTAAACCGCCAGCAGGCTATAGTCGGCGTCCATCGTGAGGGTGATGGTGCGGTTCGTAGAGAAGTCCGCTCCGTTGCGCACCCACTTGATGAACACGTTGTCGTTTGGCGCGGTTGGCGGGGCGGTCAGAGTAACCTGCGTGCCGCCATCGTAGACCCGGCTGAAGGGGGTGGAGCCGTCGCCCTGTCCGTTGATGTCGGCAGGGGTGACCGAGATGGCGACTCCGCTATCGGGCTCAGTGGAGCTGACCTGAAGGGTATGCGTGACCGCGCCGGTGACAATCATGGAGTACGCCTGCCTGCCCACCGGGCGCAGGATACCCTTATGGGTGACGGTGATGGTGTACACACCCGCCTGCGGATTGGGAACCACCACCTGCTCGACGTTATCCAGCACGTTATCGCCCGTGGTTGCGGGGGCAGATGGGTTTGCCGGGTTGAGCACCCAGGGCATGTAGGTGGTGGAGCCGTTAGTCACGCGCAGGTCCAGGTCGTTCACCAGCATCCGGTCAGGTGGGTCCAGAGAGGCTGGTGGCGGAGTTCCGGGTGGGTCTGTCCAGACGATGGTCACCCTCAGCGGCTGGCTGCCGTCGGAGACCACGCGGATGGTGTGCGTTTCACCGTTGCGCAGGGTTCTCTCCTGAATGGTGTAGGGGTTTTTCACGCTCTGGGAGATGACCTCTGCAGCGGTTTTGGCGTTCAGGATGCCCCAGCCGTGCATGTAGTCGGGACCGGGCGCGGGTCCGCACTCGTCAGCGGTATGAATTGCCAGCGCCTTCAGGGTGGCGGCGCGCATGTTTGCTCCACCGTGCGTCTGGCGGTAGTGCTGGATAAGCAGACCGAGTGCGCCTGCCACGCTGGGTGATGCCGCAGAAGTACCGGCGAAAGATCCGTACCCACCGATAGTCGTCGAAAACACGTCCATGCCGATGCCCACCAGGTCGGGTTTAATGCGCCCGTCATCGGTAGGACCGAACGAGCTGAACCAGGCAAGGCGAACGCTGTCGGGTCCGCCATAACCCCCGGGCACAGGATAAACTCCACCTACCACCAGAGTATTTTTTGCCGTGGTACTGGGAGGGATGCAGTCAAAGCCCGAGCTACCTCCGTCGAGGTCGTGGGTATCGTTGTACTGGTTACCGTCGGTATGATAGTGTTGGACAGGCTGACTGGATGGACCCTCTCCGCGGTCATTGCCTGCTCCCTGCACAATCAGGTAATAGGGCGCATTGTAGGCAATCTCGTCCCATTCGCGCGCCCAGTCGCTGTAGAAACCAAATTTCCAATCTTCGCGCTGGCTGATGGCAGTATCGCCCAGCCACATGAAATCTCCGAGCCATCCCGAGGCAATGACATAAGAGTGATTGGACACCAGCAATCCCGCCTGTGCGGCGGTCGCCATTTCGGTGGTGTCACTGTCCCAATCGTAGCTGTGCAGGTTGGCGGCGAAAGACATACCGCGTGCGCTGGGATTCACTCCTGCTGCAGCCAGAATACCACCGACGGCAGTTGCGTGGTCGCTTGGCTCTGAACCGTCGCGAATACTGAGGCGTCCACTGAACTCGGGATGCGAAGGGTCTACCGAGCCGCTATCCCAGATTCCCAGCGTGATGCCTGCCCCTGTCAGATTCAAGCCGGTAGAGCCGCCGGGCCACAGTTCATCGACGCCGAGCGAATCTGCCGATTCCAGTCCGGTGGTCGCATAGTAGATGGGGACTCCATTGCGCACTGCAATAATCTCAATAGTGA
>FMJZ01024059.1_pt1 | contig 33021 bp, 30 predicted proteins | sample 1987881 | NCBI WGS metagenome assembly FMJZ01 (sample SAMEA4378227, study PRJEB15110) | soil metagenome | biome: soil; feature: Field; material: Soil | place: India | collected 2015-03-11 | depth 0 m
ATTCGTTCCCAGACACGATGATGCGGCCCACGCTCGACAATTGAATATGCCGTGTCGGACGCTGGAACAACATGGGCTGCAGTCCGTGTCGCTGCAGTTGTCTGTGCTTGGAGTACAAACACCGTTGTCATGATCAGTGCATTGAGCAGTGCGAGTTGTTTCATAGGCGAGTATTCGGTTTATGGTTGGGTTGAGTGTGTCGGTAGAGCTCGCAGACCTGTGCGAGCTGCAAAATTCGTTTGTTCCTTGCCCAGTGTCGTTCGGGGTGGAACATGTTTTTCTGCACTGTTTTTCGGTGGCGCAACCGCTGTATTGGTCATGCTCAAAAAGTTGATGGGGTAAGTCAAAACCGCTGCGGACCGTATCTATTTTTATGCAAGCTTTCACCTGGCTTGATTTTTCTCGCCCCATATAGCATTTGCTTGCTGCTTTCTTTACCGGGCTGAGGTTTATGTAAGAGGATACTGACGCCTGAGAGTCTGCGACCAAATACAGCAGTGAATTGGGTGTGGCCGGAGCCCCGGGGGTAAAAACAGCGAACAGTACCAGACCTGAACGGGGTAAAATCACATTCGGCATGGAATTTTTGTACGGGCAACGCGACAAAGTGGGTCGAGTCGCCCCACGTGGCCGCACAGCCCATCGCCCGCATCTGGTCGGTCTGGACCTTTGGTCCATGGTTAAGTACTGCGTTTAGCAGCCTTAAACTACCAAGGATTCAACGCCTACTCGTCGGTTTGGTTGTGCATAACAGTGTCAAACACGTTTTCAATGTCAATGCGGTTTTTTAAAAAATTTGCTCTTGGGTTTATCCGGCTGGTCTTTTTTGGGCGGCAGGTTTGCAATCTCAACCAATGAGCAGCAAGAGCAACACACCGGCAATGGTGCTGAGGATCGTGACAGGGATGCCGAATTTAGCGTAATCCCAAAAGCCGACCTCAATATGGCTGCGGGCAGACTCGACCACTATGATGTTTGCCACTGAGCCGAGTATGGTCAGGTTGCCTGCGAACGTTGTTGCCATGGCCATGATTTTCCACATCAGTTCAGGTTGCGCGAATTCGGGGATCCATTTGCCTGCCACAAGTACAAACGGCACGTTTGAAAAAATGTTCGACCCAAGCGCGCTAAACCATGCAAGGTTCAATGCTTGCGTGGTTGGCGTGGCGCCGAACACGGCGCGCAGCCGCTCATAAATTTGGTCGGGCAAGCCGGTGCTGTTGAGTCCTTCGACCACAACAAACAACCCTGCAAAGAACAACAGCAAATGCCAGTCAACAAGCTTCAGAACCTGATGTGTGTCACGCCGCGCGAACACCATCACGAACGCAGCGCCCGAAAGCGCTGTCCAGCCAAGGTTTAATCCAGCAACAAACCCCGCAAACACAAGTGCAAGTGCACAAAACGTCAGCGTCAGTAATTTACGGTCAACGGGTTTTGGCTCGCTATGAGCGACTTGGATATTTGCTGTCTTGAGCATTTTGCGGAACCCAAAGCTGAGCACTGCACACTGGATTAGAAGGCCGACTGCTGCGACCGGGGCAAGCGAGGCAAAAAATCCTAGAAACGGTATTTTGGACATGTGGCCGATGATCATGTTTTGCGGATTTCCCACAAGTGTGGCTACACTGCCGATGTTTGCGCTCATGGCCAGAGCAAGCAGATATGGCAGCAACGGCAAATTACCACGCACTACCACTGCAACAACAACGGGGGTAAGCATGAAACAGATGGTGTCGTTGACGAGAATTGCAGCCAGTATGCCCGAGGTCAGGATTAGATAGATTAGTAAGCGTTGTGGTGTTTTAGCGATTTTGAGCACCCAGCCAGCTGTCCAATCGAAAAAACCGCCCAAATACAAGTACGCAGACATGATGCTCATGCCTAGCAACAACACGATTGTGTCGTAGTCAACCGCCGCATACGCCTGACCCGGTGTCATTACACCCGTTGCGACCATTAATACCGTGCCCAGCAATGCCGCAGCCGGCCGGTACAAGGGCAGTATTTTCAGCCTGCGTCCGCTAATCAAAAGGTAAGTGAACGCGAATATTGCAACTGCGAGGATTTCTTTCTCGGTGCTCATAATGGGCTGTGAACAAGAGAATGCCAGCCTGCTCGATCTGTTGATGTTGGGAACATGAATCTGCCCCTAAAAACAGAACAGTGTGTGACCGAAAAAACTGACTGAAGATGCAGCCCCACGAAGAATCCGTTTCTTCCGGACGGTTGCATTTGTTTCCGTGCCGGTAGCCCACAATCGCGCCACTATTTTTTGTCTTTCCGCGGGAAAAGCGGCGTTGGTACCCCGACCCGATGGCCGGGCTCGAGCATACCCCAGCGTGCTAGCTCGAACTTGTTCGGTTCTCCAGCCAGACCGAGTTGAGCGTAGATGTCGGTTGCTGTGCCTGGCAAAAACGGCCAAAGCAACACGGCAAGCAACCGGCAAATCTCGACCAGACTGTAAAGCACTTGATCAAGTCGGGCTGATTGCGCCGTGTCTTTGGCGAGCTTGAACGGGGCAGTGTGGTCCACGTACTGGTTAGCCTTTGCAACAAGCGCCCAGATCGTTTGCAAGGCAGCCTGGAGTTGGTTGCGCTCCAGACAGGCGCGTGTGTTAGATACAGCTTTCTCGGCTTCAGCCGCAAGGTCGCCCGAGCGCGCCGGTACAACGCCACTCCGATACCGCACGAGCATTGCAAGAGTCCGGTTTAACAGGTTGCCCAATCCGTTTGCCAGCTCTGCATTGTACCGTGCAACAAAACTTGCATCCGTCCAGTTACCGTCCGGGCCGATGTCAAGTTCGCGCAACACGTAGTACCTGAAGGCATCCACACCCCATTGATCAATAACCGACACTGGGTCAACCACGTTGCCGAGGCTTTTGCTCATTTTCTGGCCATCTTTTTGCCACCAGCCGTGCACGAGGACCTGTTTTGGCAACGGCAACCCGGCAGCCTTCAGCATGATCGGCCAGTACACACAATGGAACTTGATGATGTCTTTGCCGATGACATGAATATCGGCCGGCCAAAGGCTAATTTCAGAGTTCGGATTTCGGTTTTCGAAATTCAGTGCCGAGGCAACTGTCGGATCGCCTAACGCAGCCGGCACACTGATGTAATTTGTCAGGGCATCGAACCACACGTACGTGACGAAGTTTGAATCGAACGGTATAGGTATCCCCCAGCGCAGTCGTGACACTGGACGGCTGATGCAGAGGTCTTCGAGTACATCGTTTTTGAGGAACCCAAGTACTTCATTTCGGCGGTAGTCAGGTGCAACAAACTCTGGGTTTGCCTCGATGTGCTCGATAAGCCACTGCTGATGCGCTTTGAGCCTGAAGTAGTAGTTTTCCTCGGCCAGCTCGATTACCTCGCCATAGGCAGGATCAAACGTACCGTCCGGCAATCGGTCACGCTCGGTGAGGAAGGTTTCCTCCTTGGGCGAATAAAACCCTTTGTACACCGCCTTGTAGATGTAGCCGGAATCGTAGAGCTTGGTAAGCAAGGCTTGGACAACCCGTTCGTGCCGCAGTTGCGTTGTCCGGATGAAATCGTCATTAGCAAGGCCGAGTTTCCGGGCAAAGGCCTCCCAAATCGCCGCAAGTTCATCGCAGTATTCCTGGGGTTGTTTACCCTCAGCCAACGCAGCCTGCTGAACTTTTTGGCCGTGCTCGTCCACACCGGTTAAAAAGAATACATCCCGCCCCAGGCTGCGTTGTGCGCGGGCAATTGCATCCGCAACAACCTTTTCGTACGCGTGCCCCAGATGCGGCTGGCCGTTGACATAGTCAATGGCAGTGGTGATGTAAAACCGTTTGTTCATCCCGGCAGGTAGTGTGGCGCAGATAACCCGCGTTTGCAACTACGGTTACGCAACGTTGAACCTCGGCCGTAACACACCAAAAAGCCAAAGACAATCCAATTGCTCACGCTGCCGGGTGCTGCAATCCATGCATGCAAAATTCTTGAACGGCGCAGCCTAAAATTTTGCATTTATTTCCCCCTACGGTGCCGGACCTACTGTAGGCGTGTCGAGCCGCCGCAACAGCTCTTGTGCAAGCAATTGGTATGCGGCTGCGCCTGCGCTGTGTTTGTCGTAATAGATAATGGGCTTACCGAAGCTTGGTGCCTCAGCCAGGCGCGTGCTGCGTGGTATTACGGTGTCGAACACAAGGGCACCGAAATGCTGTCGGACTTCATTTACAACCTGCTGAGACAGGTTCGTGCGCGCATCGAACATAGTCATCACAACACCGAGCCATCGTAAGCGCGGGTTGATTGCATTCTGCTGGAGTTGCTCCAGCACACGTTTGATGGTTGAGATACCCTCTAATGCGTAATATTCACACTGCAACGGCACAATGAGACCGTCGGCTGCTGCAAACGCGTTCAGCGTCAGTATCCCAAGTGACGGCGGGCAATCAATGAACACAACATCGAACCGGTCGGACTCAATCACAGGTTGCAGAGCGCGTGCAACACGCATCAAGTGCCCCTCGACTTGGGCGAGCTCAAGTTCCACGCCACACAGGTCAACTTCACTCGGAATAACATCGAGCCGGTCGAATGCAGTTGGCCGAATTTTATCTGCCAACGGGCCGTCGCCGAGCAACGGTCGGTAGGCACTTGCACCTGCGAGTTTTTCAAGGCCAACGCCACTGGTTGCATTTGCCTGCGGGTCAAGATCGAACAGCAACACCCGACGGCCTGCTGCGGCAATGCAGGCTGCCAAATTAACTGCGGTGGTTGTTTTGCCCACACCGCCTTTCTGATTTGCCACAGCAATTACTTTCGTTGGCACAGGCCAGATTTAATTCAACTGCGGCGCGCCTTCAAGCCGCAGAAAACAAACATGCGTCAAGTAACTGACAATTGGCATTGCCTTAACAGGCTGAATTGGCTGTGTTACGCAGCTCTAGTACATGGCCGAAAGCAGGTTTGCGTGCGCTGATACCGTGCCGCTTTTCCAGCACGGCTGCAAGCGTGTCGCGCGCCCTAGGTTCGCCATGTGTTAGGATTAGGTCAGGCCGCACATGCGCAAGCTGATCAAACCATCGCACAAGATCAGTCTGACCTGCGTGTGCGCTGAATCCACCGAGCGTGTGGATTTTGGCTTTAACAGCAATTTTCTCACCGAAAATGTTGACGTGCGGCACACGCTCGACTAGCAACCTGCCCAGTGTGCCTTGGGCTTGATAACCGACAATGATCACAGATGTCTCGGGCCGCCACAGGTTCTGTTTCAAATGATGGAGTATCCTTCCCCCGCTACACATGCCCGAGCCTGCCATGATTAAGCATGGCCCAGTGCATTCATTTAGCGCTTTTGATTCGTCTGCTGTTGCAACGGGTACTACGGTGTCCATGTCTTCGGCCAACGGCCGTTGTTTTTGAATGGCATGAAAATCTTCGTCGAACAATTCGAGGTGTTTAAAATAAATCTTGGTGGCTTCGATTGCCATCGGGCTGTCAACGTAGATCGGGAACTTAGGCACCGTTTTGTGCCTGAACATCAGCGCCAGCAAATACAGCAGCAGTTGCGCGCGGCCCACGGCAAAAGTTGGTACAAGCATTTTGCCTCTGGACGCAACTACATCGGCAACAATCTGCTCAAACTCAGCAACCGTCTCAGCAATGGGTTTGTGATCGCGGTCGCCGTAAGTGGACTCTAGCACAACAGTATCAGCGCGATGGAATCCTTCTGCATCTTTGAGGATTGGCGCGCCACGTGGGCCGAGGTCGCCCGAAAAAACTGCACAATGCACACCGTTATTCGTGTTGAACTGCAACTGTATGCTAGCCGACCCGAGTAAATGACCCGCTTCAACAAACCGCGCACGCACACCGCGTGCGATCTGCACTGTCTGATCGTACTCGACCGGCCTGAAAAGTGGGACCAACTTGTCAACGTCCGCTGCGGTGTAAAGCGGCTCAAGCGGCGGTTCGTCTGCGCGCATACGTTTGCGATTTATTCGCTCGATATCTTGTGCCTGCACCTTGGCAGAGTCGCGCAATACAAGTGTTGCAAGCTCGATTGTCACCGGCGTGCAAAAGATTGGGCCTGTGTACCCGGCTTTCGTCAGTAACGGGAGCCGCCCAACGTGGTCAAGATGCGCATGCGTCACAACAACTGCGTCAAGCTGCTTAGGGTCAAGCCCCTCAGGTACACGGTTCAGCTCCTGTTTGTTTTCGACGCCTTGGAACAAGCCAAAATCAACTAACACGCGCGCTTGACCTGTCTCAACGAGATATGCCGAGCCTGTTACTTCGCCTGCTGCACCGTAGAACGTAATGCGCGGGCCGTCCGATGTCCGCCGGTTGGCTTTTGAGTTTGTAATTGATTGCGCCATGCCGACCCATAATGAATGAGGCGCGCACCTGATGCAACTACCGGGTTACGACAAAGCCAAAGGGGGTGATCTGGGAACCATTCGCATAGAAAACGTGAGCGCGCATAATGTTCGACCAGAAAAAGCTTTACTGAGGCGCAGGCTGTCGCATGCTGTGTGCGCGCAGATTAAACCTGTTTGGTGCAGCGGCACACGGCCACTGGTCCTGCAATTGCGGGAGCGGTGTGCCGAAAAACAACCGCAAAACCGTTGCGGCATGCGCTGGGCCACTGGGTGCAGCGCAACTGCGGGCCGGGTGTGCAGGTCAAACAGTTCGGACGCGCTGGACAGACACCGCAAAATTTTGCGCGCGAGGCAATTGCAAATGTCCAACTACGAAAAGGTTAAAGCGCAACTGCAGTCGGCACCAAAAACGTGGCTAATAACGGGTGTAGCCGGGTTTATCGGGTCGAACTTGCTCGAAGCATTGCTCGGGCTGGGTCAACGTGTGATTGGGTTGGACAATTTTTCGACCGGGAAACGACAAAACCTCGACCAGGTAAAAGCCCGCGTTACACCTGAACAGTGGGCTAACTTTAGGTTGATTGAAGCCGACATTTGTGATCTGGCAGCTTGCAATGAGGCTTGTCGAAATGTGGATTACGTGTTGCACGAGGCGGCGCTTGGGTCTGTGCCCCGCTCGATTGAAGACCCGCTTGCCACACACCGCAGCAATGTGACTGGCTTCATTAACATGCTTGAAGCTGCGCGCCAGGCAGGTGTAAGCAGGTTCATTTACGCGTCGAGCAGCGCAGTTTACGGCGACGACCCCGGCCTACCGAAACGTGAGGATAAAGTCGGCCGGCCGTTGTCACCGTATGCAGCAACGAAAGTTGTGAACGAAATTTATGCCGGTGTTTATGCGCGTGTGTTCGGGCTGCACACAATCGGCCTGCGGTATTTCAATGTGTTCGGTCCTAGACAAGACCCAGCCGGACCGTATGCGGCTGTGATACCGAGGTGGATTGCAGCCATGTTGCGGGACGAGCCGGTGCACATTTACGGTGACGGTGAGACAAGCCGCGATTTCTGTCATATCGAAAACATTGTGCATGCAAATCTTTTGGCTGCGACAACCACCAACCCGGAAGCACTCAATCAGATTTACAACATTGCAGTTGGCGAACGCACCACGCTTAATGAGCTTTTCCAGATCATCAGTCGGCTCGTGCATCGGCGCTGTCCAGGCCTGACCGAGCGCAGACCGGTTTACCGCGACTTTCGCACAGGGGATGTGCGACACTCGCTAGCTGACATCAGCAAGGCACAACTGCTGCTGGGTTACGAACCTGTGTACAGGCTCGAACGCGGCCTAGAGCTTGCGCTTGACTGGTACGCACAAAACATCGTTTGACGAATCCGCGCCGCCCAGCCAACCGCTACCTCCGGAAAAAAATCCTGCATTTATGTGCACAAAACTTGGGGCCATGTGGAGCAAAGTTTTTGCGTGCAATGTTGCCAGTGATCGAACCTGTTTTTTCTGCTAAACGGCGGGGCGGATTTCCTGCAGGACTGCTCAAGGGGCAAAGCTCAACTTGGCACGGAAACAAAGTTTCGGGATTGCGTGCATAATGCTTTGCTCGCCGATGCAGTTTGAAAAACTGTTGCAAGCATGCGCGCCTGTTGTTTTGCTTCGGGTGTGTCTGGTACCGCTTCACATCGTGCAATAGTAGTATCATTGCTTTTGACGGTTTTCATTTGGGGCGCAAACAACACCGGTGTCAAAGTTCTGGTGACAAGTTGGCCGCCGGGTTGGGTAGCAGCCACGCGGTTTATTTGTGCCGGGTTACTCATGCTTGCACTCATGCGGTTCACAGACTGGCTTGGACCAACCAGTACCATATCGGCTGCAGTGCAACGCAAGCTATGGTTCGCAGGCGGGTTAAGTCTTGCCGCATACATCTTGGTTTTTAATCTTGCGGTACGGTACACATCGGCATCGCACGTTACACTTTATCTGGCTGCGTCACCGGTGTGGGCATTGCTCTGGGAAAAAGGTCTAACAAAGGGATCACTTGCAACACGGCTGCAGGCAGGGTTTGCAACCGCGCTTACTGTTGTGGGTGTTGCAGTTTTGCTGTGGCCGGCAATCGAATCAACGCAGACAGGTGCTGTGGGTGAGTTGCTCGGGTTTGCTGCAAGCATCCTTTGGACAAACTACGGACGGCAATGCAGGGTGCTAGGCGCAAACCTTACCGGAGCCGAGATTGCTGCACACACAATGTTGCGAGCGGGCCTGTGGCTTGTACCACTTGCAGTTCTCGAGACAGCTTTGACCGAGTTGAGATGGCGAGTTGACCTTGTGCTTGTGCAGGCGTATTGCGTGATCGGCGGCAGTGTGATCGGATTCACACTCTGGAGCAACGCGCTCCGCAAGTGGCACACAAGCCAGGTTTACCTATTTGTGAATTTGGTTCCGATTACTACGATGTTTTGGGGGCGCATTTTGTTGAAAGAGCCGGTAACGCCCACCTTTTGGATTGCATTGGTTTTGGTTGTCACCGGAGTGCTGATCAGCCAGACAAACTGGGGTAAATTCCTCGGTACACGTTGGCCTGCGCCAGAATGAGCCCAAAGCCATGAGAAAAACCGCACCAGATCTGTTCCCATCCGGTCGTGTGTACTTCAAAACGGGCTTGCCCGTCAGGGAATGCTGTAATACCACGCAGCAACACATCGCCGAGCCATGCAAAAGTTTATTCTGTTTCATGCGCTCCTAAGCATCGCGCTTGCAGCGGGGTGCGCCGCCAAACCTACCGGCACAAAACCGCCTCGGCAAGCGGGTCGGGTTAAACAACCTACTGAGGCTGCAGCACCAGCCAAACTGCTGATTGAACCCGACACACTGTTCGTCGGCCGCGTAATCAAGCTCAACGCAAAAGAACAATTTGTCCTCATAAGCTTTCCAATCGGCTGGTTGCCGCGCCCTGGGCAATCACTTTACGTTTACAGAAATGGCCAGCAGATCGGCGAATTGAAAGCCACTTATCACATGCTTGACGACCTTGTGATAGCCGATATTGTGAACGGCATCTGCCAACCCGGTGACGAGGTGTCAGACAAATAGCAACCACCTGGTGAATGCAAAGCTGTTTCCACGCGGGCGTGTACCCATTTAAAGCCGAAAAGTGCACACGCACACTGCCACCAGCGTGCCGAAGTGTTTACTCACCTGATTGATGACGTTGTTCACCGGTTTTTTCTGTGACCGGCTTGGTTTCCTTAGTAAGCAACTGTTTCTGGTAGGGCGAATGCAGGTTAAAATAAATCCCGCACAATGGACGCGGGCCGTCTGTTTGGCTGAGGATAATTGTTACGTGCCGGTCCAGCGCAATTCCGTGACGCAAATTTGGCCCACGCGTTTCATAAGCACGGATTGCTTTGGCCATCAACGACTCGACCGCTGCACGGAACTGCTCTGGCGTTTTTTCAATGCAAACGATGTATTTCTCGTATGCCCGAACCGCCTCAGCGATCTCCGCTTTGAACATCTCGGCTGTCACGGCCGAAAATTTAGCGGGCAACAACTTTCCAAGTGAAGCAAAAACCGTTTGTTAAACCGCTCAATCAGAACCTGTAGAAATCTTATTTACGCTTTTGTTGGCCGCACGCGGGCCAAACAGTGCAGTGCCGATCCTGACCATGGTTGAGCCTTCCTCGATTGCAACTTCGAAATCATTGCTCATACCCATGCTTAAGTGCAGCAATGGGGCACCCAAGACATGTTCGCATTCGGTTCTCAGCTCGCGCAGCTTGCGAAACACAGGTCGTACTTTTTCAGGCTCAGGCGTCCAAGGTGCCATCGTCATCAAACCCTGAATCTCTAGGCGCGGCAGTTCATTAATCGCTTTCAGCTCGGCCAACAATGTGTCGGGTTTGTAGCCGAACTTGGTCGATTCACCCGACACATTGACCTCGAGCAAAATCGGCATTCGTTTTGCCGCTTGTTCAGCCCGTTTGTTTAGCTCCAGTGCAAGATGCAGACTGTCGACACTCTGAACCATCTCGAACAGCTCAACTGCATCGCGGCACTTGTTGGTTTGCAGGTGCCCAATCATGTGCCAACAAAGTGTATCAGGACAAAGCGGGATTTTTGCTTTGGCCTCCTGAACACGGTTCTCTCCGAAGACGCGCAGCCCAAGCGCAGCCGCTGCAGCTACGACCTCAGGCGGCTGCCCTTTGGTCACAGCAACCAAAATGATCTCACTCGGGTTGCGCCCGGCACGTTGGGCGGCACCGCGAATCCGCGCCTGAATTGACGCCAGATTTTCAGCTAGATCCATCGCCACAGCATACACAGCCATCTGCAAGTTGGTAAACTGTTTCGCTGCTGTTTGGTCGCGTGAAAAAATACACGCAGTGCAACGGCAAAAAATGTCCTGGGGCACTCAGCATGTCAGAGTCTCACTTATGCTTTTGTTCAGTACATCCAAAATCTTTTCAATCTGCGGTTTGGTCGTGCAATACGGTGGCATCAACACGATCACGTTGCCAATTGGCCGTGTAAGCACGCCGCGCCGCGCCATTGCCTGGCATACACGCCACCCAGCGCGCTCGCGCAAATTGAACGGCTCGCGCGTGCGCCAGTTGCGCACAAGCTCGATTCCGACAATCAACCCCACCTGACGTATGTCGCCTACGTTGGGCAACGCCCACAAGCTCTGCAGTTGCTCGCGCAACGACTGCTGTAGCGCAGCACGCGCACGGGCCGAACTTGGGTCCTGCAGAATTTCAAGACTTGCCAACGCAGCAGCCGCGCCGAGCTGGTTTGCAGTGTAACTATGCCCATGAAAGAACGTCTTGAACTGGTGATACTCGCCTAGAAACGCATCAAACACCTGCTGTGTGGTGAGCGTTGCAGCCATCGGCAGATAGCCACCGGTTAAACCTTTCGCCAAACACATGAAATCGGGCTGAACAGCCTCGTGATGACAGGCAAAAAGGATTGTGGATTGCCAATTGTCGATTCCGGTTTTTGCGGGGCCGCATCTGCCGAAGCCAGTCATAACCTCGTCAGCAATGAGCAGTGCGCCGTAGCCACGCGCAATTTCGGTTACACGGCGGAGCCACCCGGTCGGTTGCGCGATCATGCCTGCGGCACCCTGTATTAACGGCTCGAAGACAAAGGCCGCATACGAGTTACCACGCTTTCGTTGTCTTTCAAATGCACGCTGGAGTACATCCACACATTCCCATTTGCATTTGCGGTATTCGCGCGCGTCTGCGCGCTCTGGTTTGGCACGGTTAAACCTGCACCGGTAACAGTACGGGGCCATGACAGTGTCAGTTTTGAAAAGCAGTCCCGCGAATGGTTTATGGAACAGGTCAATATGGCCGAGCGAGACCGCCCCGAGTGTGTCGCCGTGATAAGCATTTTGGAGTGAAAGAAACCGCGGCTCGGGTTTCGGCCCGCGCGTGCGCCGGGTAAATTCGTAGGCCAACTTGAGCGCCACCTCGACTGCTGTTGAACCGTCGTCGCTATAAAAAACTTTGTTCAAATGCGGATTGCCGCCTGCGGATTGCGGATTTGCTGCGGCCACAAGCTTTGCGGCTAACAGACTTGCCGGTTCGTTTGCCAACCCCAGCGCCGACGAGTGCGCAATCTTTGACAATTGCCGTTTGATTGCAGTGTTGATCTTCGGGTGGTTATGGCCGTGGAGGTTCGTCCAGATAGATGCGTTTGCGTCAATGTACTTCCGGCCATACACGTCTTTGAGCACCGCACCTTTGCCCGCAACAATCACAATAGGCTCGCTTTGCAGCCATTCACGCATTTGCGTAAACGGATGCCAGACGAACCTTTGATCAAGTTGTGCAAGTGGATGCATTTGGCAATTCGCGATTTACGATTACAGATTTTCACGCCGAATGTCTCTACCCAAAAGCTCTTTGAGCGCGCCCGAAAGTGACACCACATCCTGTGGATCGTGGGCTGCGGTTAGACTAATCCGTAACCGCGCTTTACCGCGTGGAACAGTGGGATACCGGACTGCAGGGATGTAAAACCCACCCTCGAACAACTTAATGCTCAACTGCACAGCTCTGGCTTCTTCGCCGATCATGACTGGAATGATGGCGCTCGACATTTCAGAGTTCGGGTCTGGTATTTCAGATTTCAATTCAGCGATGCGTTGCCATAGTGTACGACGAAGCCGGGCGCCAATTTCAGATTGGACAAGTTTGACAGCTGCGGCAGCAGCGGCTGCGGCTGCTGGCACAGGCGCAGTGCTATAGATGAAACTGCGCGCGCGATTGACCAGTAGGTCAATCAATTTGCGCGAGCCGCAGATTGCGCCGCCTGCAGCGCCAAGTGCTTTGCCCAGCGTGACCATTTGAATCTCTACACGCTCAGTGAGCCCGAGCTCTTCAATCAGACCTGCGCCACCGGGACCGAAAACACCTGTTGCATGCGCTTCGTCAACCATCAACCACGCGTTGTATCGGTCCTTCAGCTCAACAATTTCACGCAACGGCGCGCAATCGCCGTCCATGCTGAAGACAGATTCAGTGACAACAAGAACGCGCTGCGGGCTTCTTATCTGCAGCGTTGAAGAATTCTTTCCCACCGACGAGATACCAGCAGCACGCTTACCGTTTGCCCATTTCAGGATTGCCTCAAGATCATTCAGGTCATTGTGTTTGAAGACGCGGATTTTCGCACCGCTCAATTTTGCAGCATCAACTATGCACGCATGCACAAGCTTATCGAGCACGATTACATCGTGTTTGTCGAGCAGCGCGCAAATTGCACCCGACGCAGCAGTGTAACCGGACGAAAAACTTAACGCAGCCTCGGTGTGTTTGAACGCTGCGAGTGCCTCTTCAAGCTCATGATGCGGTGCAAGCGACCCACTGAGCAGCCGCGCTGCGCCTGAGCCAGCCCCAAACTTTTCCACAGCGCGGATGGCAGCCTCTTTGATTGTGGGGTGGCTTGAAAGGCCGAGGTAATCGTTCGAGGCAAAGCTGATGAGTTTGCGCCCGCCGATCTCTATGCGCGGCCCTTGGGCAGAATCAATCCGGCACAGCTTCCGGTACAGGCCGTGCTGGCGAATAGTTTCCAGCAACTGTTCCAGTTCCGAATCAAACGTCCACACAGCACAGAATTTAGGAGTTGCGATTTCCGATTTACGAGTTCAAATGTGCAAATGTGGCTTTGGATTACGCGCACCAAACCGAACGGACGAACACTCAGTCAGGCGCAATTGCCCATTGCCCATCAATCATGCTTGCTGCTACAGGGCCAGTGTGCTCGAGGACAGCTTCGTAAGTCCTGCGAAGAACATCTGGGAATGGCAACGCGATCATGTCGGAATACGCGCCACGTCGTAGCTCGCCTAGCAAGCCTTTCATGCCAAGTGCAATTGCTCCATTAACCGTTGCCATGCGCAAGATCGTCTCCGGCGAAACTTCCGGGTGCGTGTCGGCAAACCTCCGCATTTCGTCGAACATATTCAGCTCGATGCGCTGCTTTGGTTTTGCGCACACGGTGGCGAGGCTGTCGGTGCCCAAGCAAATGTTCACGCCTGCGCGCACAAGTTTTTCGTACTGAAATTTGCCGTGGCCGAAGTACTGGTGGCTCCGTGGGCAATGCACCACGCTGACGCCTTTTTTTGCGAGCAGTGTTGCGTCGCCTCTTGCGAGATAGTTTGCATGCACGGCCAGCAACCTGCGGCTGAGCAGGCCAGCCCGGGCCACATGCTGCACGGGCGACACACCGACGCAATCGGACATGTCGCGCTGATTGCGCCGCAACCACTCGAATAACTCGCCTTGCCCGCGCATGAACATATCGAATTCGGGTGCAGACTCCGCCAAATGGATAACCACAGACAACTTGAGTTTGCGCGCTGCGGCAGCCGTTAGCTTCAACAGTTTTTTTGTGGTCGAATAAGGCGCATGGGGCGCGAGTCCGGCGCTGCAACGGTTGTGGCGGTTGGCGGCGATTTTCTCGAGCGCCTCCGCTAAGATCGGCGCCGGCATGGTCCGGCTCCGTATGCCGGTCATTTCCAAAAACGAAAACACGCGCAGCGGCGTCTGTTCCCACACTTTCGGCAGCAACGCGGGCACAGTTTCGACGTCCGCTACCGTGGTTGTGCCGTTGCGCACCAGCATTTGTGCTCCGTCGAGCCATGAATCGGCAAAATCTGCCGTTGACCAGAGCGACTTTTCTTCCGTAATGAGTTTAATCCAATCGCAGAAACTTTTCTGGGGTGGGAACAGCCCTGCCATATGTGTGTAATCGAGGTGACAATGCGCGTTCACAAGGCCGGGCAACAATATGCGCTCGCCAAGGTCGGTTACGTCACCTCGGAACACACGCTTGATGTGCCGCCATCTACCAACAGCCTCGATCCGGCCGCCTGCGACCACAACCGCGCCGTCTTCAAGCGGCGGCCGGTTCATCGGTAGTAAAACACGCGCGCGCAGGGCGAATCGGTTAGGCATCAAAGACCGCTTTCTTTTGCCAGCATTTTACCGCGGGCGGGTAATCGTTGTTTTTTTGCGAGTCGTTTGTTTCTGCGCTTGCGGATTTGCTGTTCCAATTTTTTGACAACTTTGTCTATGGCAGCGTATAGATCAGTTTCGCTGTCCTCGGCAAAAAGGTCAGGCCCGCGCACACCGAGCCGAACCGAGCATTTGAACTGTTTGGTTGGTGTACGGGTGTGGTCTTGTTCAAGTGTCACCCGGGCGTCGATGGTGTGTTGATCGAGATGTTCGAGCTTTTGAAGTTTTGTCCTGATGCGTTTTTCGATTGCATCAGTCAGCGTGATATTGTGCGTTGACAGAACAATGTTCATGGCAAAATGATGCACCAACTGAGGCCAAAAATCCAGTTTTTGTCCCTGCTTAAGGTTTGCGTCGGTCCGCACCTGCTATCTCAAGCGCTTGCTTTGTCAGCGCGGTAATCTGTGCCCAGTTACCTGCAGCAATTAACTTCGCATCGGCAAGCCATGTACCACCCACTGCAGCTACAATCGGCATGGCAAGATACTCACCTGCGTTTGTAGCGTCTATGCCACCGAGTGGGATGAACTTTACCCCAGTATGTGCGTATGGGCCGGCAAGCGCCTTTAGCGCTTTAACACCACCAGCAGCTTGGGCAGGGAAAAATTTCAGTAGTTTGCAGCCCAACCCAAGCGCGCGTTCGACCTCGGATGGCGTCATTACACCCGGCATGAACGGCACGCCAAGCTCGGCAGCTTTTTGGACAACACGTTCGTTCAATCCCGGTGCAACACAAAATTGCGCACCTACTGCGCGCGCGCGCACCAGTTGTTCAGGCTCGAGCACTGTACCTGCCCCAACAAGCATCATGGGAAACGTCTCACGAACCCTGGCAATGCACGGCTCAGCCGCAGCAGTACGAAATGTGATTTCGATTATGTCGAGCCCACCCGCAAGCAACGCCTCAGCCAAACTGACTGCATTATCCGGTGTGTCAATTGCAGCAACAGCTATCACGCGCCGTTCAAACACGCGCTCCCAAATCATAGATTGTGCTTGATCCATAATTGCCGGTAGTTATTAGCGGCAAAACGCGCCAGTTGCAATTCTGAAAAGTCGGTTTTTTAATTCCAGTTCGCGGCATTCGCGAGCTGGAAGCAGGCAGCCATATACCCTGAAAATTGCTGCGTCTTTGATTTTGTTGTGCAACCATCGGCACAGTTTTTCCCTGGTGCATTTGCAATTTGGCTCCGATTAGCCTATTGATAGCAATTGCGATGCAATTGAACGGTACTATTGTCCTGCTTGAGAACCTGACGAAAGTTTACCAGCAGGGCGAGATCAGCGTGGTTGCCCTGGATGACATCACGCTCCAGGTCAGGTCAAGCGAGTTTTTGACCCTGATGGGGCCGTCGGGGTCCGGTAAATCAACCTTGTTACACGTCATAGCTGGCATAGACCGGCCCACAAGTGGCAGATGCATTGTGCAAGGGATTGACTTGGCGCAACTGACAGAGTCTGAGCTTGCTGATTGGCGCAACCAAAATGTCGGGTTTGTATTCCAGACTTTTAATCTCATACCCGTACTTACGGCGTTTGAGAATGTTGAATTACCGCTGTTATTGACGGGCCTGAGCCGGCGCGAGCGCAGGAAACGGGTCGAAACTGCGCTTGAGCTTGTCGGCCTGGCAGCACGCGCACGACACTTGCCGCGTCAATTGTCCGGGGGTGAAGAACAGCGTGTTGCAATTGCACGCGCACTTGTAACCGACCCGGCTTTAATTGTTGCGGATGAACCGACTGGGAATCTCGATGCGCACTCGGCGCAGCAAGTGTTAGAGGTGCTCAGCTCGCTCAATCGTGTGGCGGGTAAAACTGTCATCATGGTCACGCACGATCCTAAAGCGGCAGCGTATGGCACACGTACGGTGCACCTTGAGAAAGGCAGATTGAACAATGCGCACTAAACGCATGAGCCGTCGAACAGTTGGAGCGGTTTGATGCGCAAACGATTCGACAGTTCGACAAGATAATGACCGCCGGTTCGTTCATAATTAAAAATGCGTTACGCAACAAACGCCGTGCAGTGCTCACTGTGCTCAGCGTAGCAGTCAGCGTGTTTTTGCTTGTGACACTGCTGGTTGCACTACGCGAGGTGACGATCCCACCTGAAGATGTCGGCGCAAGCCTGCGTGTAGTCGTCCGGAACAAAATCTCGCTCGGCAACCTGTTACCTGCGCGCCAGCGTCCTGCGATTGAACGCATACCAGGCGTTGTGGCGGTGACACCTTTTACATGGTTTGGGGGCAAGTTTAAGAACGAAGAAGGCATGTCCTTCGCACAGTTTGCAGTTGACCCGAGCAAGATACGCGACGTGTTTTCCGAAGCTATAATTGCCGATGCCGAATACAAGGCGTTCGTGGCCGAGCGAACAGCCTGCATAATCGGCAAACTTTCAGCAGAAAAATACGGACTTAAGGTAGGTGACAGGTTCATGCTTGAGAGCACTGTTTGGCCTGTGACACTCGAGTTCAAGGTGGCCGGCATTTACTCGGGAACAACTGACGACCGCAACATGCTTTTCCATCATCAATATCTTGAGGAAGCAATGGGCGGGTTAGGGCTGGTCGGCACCTGGTGGGTTAGGGTTAGGTCGCCTGAAGATATGCCGCGTGTTGTGGATGCAATCAACCGTGCATTCGCTAACACGGCTGCTGAGGTCCGCGCCGAGACCGAGCGCGCGTTTCAGCTCAACATAGTTTCGATGTGGTCAAACATAAAGATTCTGGTGGGCTCAATCTGCAGTGTTGTTGCGTTTACGTTGTTGCTTGTGACAGCAAGTACTATGAGCATGACTATTCGGGAGCGGTTCCGCGAGCTTGCAATCTTAAAAGCGCTTGGGTACAGGCGACGCGAGCTATTCGCGTTCATTCTGGCCGAGAGTTTCGGGCTTGCGATGGTGGGTGCATTGCTTGGCATCTGCGCAGCCTGGATAGCGTACATGGAGTGTAACCTTATGCAGGTGGCAACACACGGTGTATTTGTTTCATTTGAGGTTACACCGCGGATAATTGCCATAGCCGGATCAGTGGCAGCCGTGCTGGGAGTTGTTGCCGCGATTGCGCCAGGGATTGCAGTGGCGCGGACCAGTGTTGCTGAAGGCCTCAGAACCCTTGATTAAGCGATGGCTCTGCCATTCAAGTACAACGTTCGCAATGTGTTTGTTCGTTGGCGTGCAACCACGGCGACCGTGCTGTGCATTGCGCTTGTTGTTGCAGTGTACGTGCTGGTGCAATCGCTGGCTGTTGGACTTGAAAAATGCAGTCAGAACACCGGCGACCCACGTAATGTGTTGGTAGTGCGCAAGGGCGCAACTGCAGAGTCGAGCAGCCAGGTAACACGTGAGCAGTACCGTGCGTTGCAGTACCTGCCTGAGATTGCACGTGATGAAAATGGCAGGCCACTGGTCTCGGCGGATGTGCTTGTGATGATCAACCTGCCCCGGCGTGACGGCAGAACTGAAGCCAATGTGCTCGTGCGTGGGATTTCGCCCACAGGTCTGACTTTGCGTCCGCAAGTACGACTTGTTGACGGTTTGGACAGCCGCGGTAGCAATGCGGTCAGCCGGTGGTTTGTGCCCGGCAAACGCGAGGTTGTGGTAAGCAAACGGCTGGCGGCGCGTTTCGCTAATTTCAATATCGGCGATGTGTTCCACACCGGCGGGCACAAGCTGAAGGTGGTTGGATGGTTCGACGGCGGCAACACTGCGTTTGACTCTGAAGTTTGGATGGACACAGACGAAGCACGTGCGTTGTTCCAGAGGCAGTATTATTCGAGTCTGCTGATGCGTGTGGTAAGTCCCGACGCTGCACGCGCGTTGATTAACCGGATCGAATCAGATAAACGCTGGCCGTTGCGCGCCGAGCTCGAAATTGACTATTACAGTGCGCAGACACGCACTGCGCTACCGATTCGGATTTTGGGCGATTTCCTGGCCACGGCAATGTCGATCGGCGCAATTTTCGCCGCAATGAACACAATGTACGCTTCGGTTGGGGCGCGCACACGCGAGATTGGCACGTTGCGCGTGCTCGGGTACCGCAGACGGACCATCCTACTGAGCTTCATCATCGAAGGTGCCGTTCTGGCCGTAATCGGGGGTGTGATTGGCTGTTTGTTGGCCCTGCCGATGCACGGCTATTCGACGGCCACAATCGGGTTTGAGACGTTTAGCGAGACTGTGTTTCAATTTCGGATTACGCCGCGTCTTGCGGGCGAGGGGATGATTTTTGCAGTGCTGGTAGGGATCGCGGGCAGTTTTCTGCCTGCGCTGCGCGCGGCGCGATTGCCGGTTTTGGCAGCGCTAAAATCGGTATGAACCGGTGCGGCGCAATTTGGTCCTTTTGGTAAACACACACTTGGTGCATGTTCGAGCTGTTATTCAAAAAATGGACCCGGAAAAACTGAAGAGTTTGCAAGTTGACCCGAGTCGAAAACGCACGCGGCGCGGGGTTGCATGGTTGATTTTTGCCGGTGTAGCTGGCGTGACGGCAGTGGTTTTGTACCTGGCGATGCCGCGTCCGGAGGACAAGGTCAGGATCGCGCAGGCTGGAAAAAACACGGAATTGCCAGCCACAGCTCCCAAAAATTCCAAGCTCAGTAACCCCTCTCAAACTGTCACTGCCAACACAAACGACGATATTGTGCTAACTGTGAGCGGTTACATCATCAATCGCGAGCGAATCGAGCTTAGTCCACGGTTTCTCGGGGTGGTGAAGTGGATCGGCGTCAAGAAAGGCGACGCCGTCACAAATGGCCAGGTTGTCGTGCTGTTGGACGATACCGAACAACGCGCCCGTGTACGTGAAGCCGAAGCTGCAGTAGCAGCCGCCAAGGTCGCTGTGGCAAAGGCTGAGCTTGACTACCAGCGCGTTGCCGAGCTGGCCCGAAAAGATGTCGAGAGCAAGAAAGCATTTGATGATGCGCGATTGCAGCTTGAAGCCACACGTGCACAACTCATGCAAGCTGAGGCCGTGTTGGAACTCGCCAAGGTGTACCTCGATTGGACGGTTATTCGCTCGCCTGTTGACGGTGTTGTGCTGGAGCGACTTGTCGAGCCGAACGAGCTTGTAGTGCCGCAAAGTTTCGGCGGTACACGCGGCCCAAGCACGGCATTGATTGCACTGGCTGACCCGAGCGATCTACAGGTTGAAATTGACCTGAACGAAGCCGACCTGTCCAAAGTACACCTAGGCCAGGCATGTCGCATCAGCCCGGAGGCATATCCGGACAAGATTTACGCAGGGTACGTTGCCGAGATCGCCCCAGAAGCAAACCGCCAAAAAGGCACGCTACAGGTAAAGGTTCAGATCAACAATCCGGACAGATATCTCACACCAGAGCTGAGCGCTCGTGTTGATTTTTTGAAGCAGTGAAGCACACGGACGTGGCAGCTTGGTTCATCGGCAGTACCGGGTCGGTCTGAGCCAGGCCGCACTTGTGTGCTAATGTGCGGGAGACACGGATGTTGAAGTCGGGTTTTTGTATCAAAAGTCTGTTGCGCTTGGGTCCGAGTAGAGCAGGCTGGATTTTGGTATGATAGAAAGTTAGCAATTTTGGGCTTGCACATGCTCGAACGATTCGCTTAGATACAAGCAAGTCAATTGACTTTAATCGGATTGACCTAACTTAAAACCCGAAAAACGAAGCAAACAAAATATGGCACAAGCACTTACAAAAACTCAATTGGCAGCCGCCGTTGCGGAGAAGGCAGGCATCACCAAGAAACAAGCCAAGGACATCCTCGAGATCCTTGCTGAACTTGCGTACAAGCATGCTAAAAACGGTTTTACGTTGCCTGGCATTGGCAAGCTCGTCGTACGAAATCGCGCCGCGCGCATCGGACGCAACCCCAAGACAGGCGAACAAATCCAAATACCTGCCAAGCGCGTAGTGAAATTCAGAGTTGCCAAGGCTTGCAAAGAAGCCATCTTGGGCGGCAAGTAATTTGGTATGCAGTTTTTCGCTGGCACTCTGGTTACCAGAGTGCCTTTTTGTTTCAGGGCAAACACTCCTGTAAAAGGGCGGTACGGGAAAACTGGGAGGGGCTTTTTCCCGGGCTCACTGACCTCGACGCCATGAAAATTGCCGTCGTCGGCTGTGGTGCAGTTGGCAGTTACTACGGTGCAAAGCTGTGCGCTGCAGGACATGAGACATATTTTTTGCTACGGTCCGATTACCATGCAGTGCGCATGAACGGCGTGCGCATTCACAGTTATCAGGGCGATTTCACGGTACAGCCACATTGCGCAATTCGACCGGAGGAAATTGGCCCGAGCGAGCTTGTCTTGATTGCGCTCAAAACAACTGCAAACGATCGGTTCCCACGCCTGTTGCCACCATTGGTCGGACCGCAATCGGTATTGTTGACCCTCCAAAACGGACTCGGTAACCCGGAACAATTGGCCAAATTGTTTCCAGCCGAGCAGGTGTTGGGCGGGCATTGTTTTGTGTGTTTGAACCGTGTACAACCAGGTGTCGTTTACCACACCGACCACGGGCAGATTGTGATTGGTGAATTTGTCGGCAGTCCGAAACCGCGCACGCATAAGATCGCAGAACTTTTCAGACAAGCCGGTGTACAGTGTGATGTAGTGGAAAACTTGGGCCGTGCGCATTGGGAAAAACTCCTCTGGAACATACCTTTCAACGGACTTGGTGTTGCTGGCACAGCCGGACTAGAAGCGCTCGATAACCCGGTGCTTGCAACAGACACAACACGGCCATTGGGACCGTGCCTGACGACCGACAAGCTCATCGGCAATCCGAAACGGCTCGAGCTTGTGCGTGAGTTAATGAGGGAAGTTACCGCAGCAGCAAATGCACTCGGGTTTAACATACCAAGTTCATTTGCAGATGACTTGATCAACAAAACGCGCACAATGGGGGCATACAAAGCGTCAACATTGATTGATTTCGAGCGCGGTAAACCGCTCGAGCTTGAGAGCATGTTCATCGAACCGCTGCGCCAGGCGCGCGCTGCCGGCGTGCAAACACCGCGCTTGGCGGCGTTATGCGATGTGTTGAGCGCGCTGGACAAGCGCCGGCAAATACAACAGGTTCCAGTAGCATGAAACCGCGCGTTCGATTTGCGCCAAGCCCAACCGGTTTTTTACACATCGGTGGCGCGCGTACAGCACTGTTCAACTGGCTGTTCGCGCGCCATACAGGCGGCACATTCATCCTGCGGATCGAAGACACAGACCTCGCACGACACAATCCCGCGGCTGTTGATGTAATCTTAGAAGGTTTGCGCTGGCTCGGACTGCACTGGGACGAAGGCCCGTTGAGCAGTGACCCGCAAGGACCGTCCAAAGGCGACTACGGGCCGTACTTCCAGAGTCAGCGCTTGCACATCTACCAACGCAGAGTCGAAGAACTACTGAAACGCGGCTACGCGTTCGAACACGAGGGCGCGATTAAGTTCAAAATGCCGCGTGAACCAATACCCGTCCACGACCTTGTGGTGGGGGTTGTAGTACGTGAGTTAACCGACCGTGAAGCCGAAGACCCCGACTTTGTCATCATGCGTTCTGACGGCCGGCCTGTGTTTCACCTGACGAACGTCGTTGACGACCTCCAGATGCAGATCACACACGTGATCCGCGGCGAAGACCACTTGTCTAACACTCCAAAGCACATTGCGCTTTTCAGGGCATTCGGGGCTCAGCCACCTCAGTATGCACATATTCCGCTGATATTGAACCCGGACGGCTCAAAAATGAGTAAACGCGATCAGGGCGCATTGCTCAGTGCATACATCGAGGCGGGCTATCTACCCGAGGCAGTTGTCAACTACCTGTGTTTGCTTGGTTGGTCGCCGAAAGATAACCGCGAAAAAATGCAGATTGAAGAAGTGGTCGAACGCTTCGAGCTAACTAACGTGCTCCGGCACAATGCGCGGTTCGACATGCTAAAGTTGCAGTGGCTCAATTACGAATACATGCGCGAGCTGAGCGACGAGCGGTTTTATGAACTTGCCGTGCAAGCACTCAGCCGAGCCGGCTTCGACATGCAAAAGTACCAGCCAGATTACATCAAAACTGCGCTTGCCACATGCAAAGGCAAACTCAAGGTTTTCAGCGACTTGGCCGGTTACGCTGGGTTTTATTTCACAGACCAGTTCGACTACGACCCTGACGCCGCGGCAAAAATGTTTGTGCCAGAAAACAAGCTGCGCATGGCGAAGTTGCGTGATGCATTTGCGAAGGCCGAGCCTTTCGACGCCAACACACTCGAGGCCGCGCTAAAGTCAGTTGCCGCCGAGCTCGGGGTCAAACCAGCTGTGCTTGTGCACCCGACGCGCCTTGCGTGCACGGGCAAAACAGCCGGGCCAAGCTTGTATCATCTACTTGAAGTGCTCGGCCGTCACAAAGTACTCGAGCGGCTCGACCGCGCACTATCGCGCATGTAAGGGGTGAGCTACCCCCAAGACCGAACAATTCAACCACAGCGGAAAGCTGCCTTTTATTCGCCTTGTTGACCTGACTGCTTTGGCAGCGCCAGATTTTTGCGCTTGGATTCCTCCACCAGCTAGAGCTTGAACTTATCTAGTGCGCGCCGCAGGTCTGCATCTGCAACAGCAAGAATCTCGACCGCAACCAAACCTGCATTTTTTTGCTGCGCCTATGCCAACTGTTGCAACCGGCACACTGGGCGGCATCTGCACAATCGAAAGCAACGCATCCAACCTTTTCTATGCGCCAGATTCAATCGGCACACCAATCACAGACAGCGCGGTGTTCACAGCTCCTACACCAGGTAAATGTGCCGCACCCGCCTGTACCGGCTATGAGTACACACAAACGGCGCGGTCACACGCTGCCGCACGTAATCGCACAGGCCTTCATGCGTGCGATAGGCAGAAAGCACCTTGATTTCGCGCGGAATGCCGGACTTGGCGCATATGTCTGCAGTGGTTTGCATGGTTTGCCCAGTCTGAACCAGCTACCCATCAGGATGCCAACAATCGGTCTGGTTGGTTCGCTCGGTTTAGTTCGCTGCACAGTTTTGGCCTAAGCCGACGCCAACTGCCAATAGTGACCAGACGCAATCAGTGCCAAAACTCGTTTCGGTGCGGAAAAAGCTGGATAATTGCTGGTGGATTAGCTCTGCTGGGGGCATGGTTCGAGCATGGGAGTTTGTCAGATCAGAACAGCTTGGCGATTACCGCATTTTCAAGGTACGGTCCGACTGGAAAATTTCACCCAAGACCGGCCAGCAACACAACTTTTACATCATCGAGTCGGTTAATTGGGTCAACATTGTGCCGGTTACACCCGACCAAAAGATTGTTATGGTCGAGCAATACCGGCATGGCTCGAATACAATCGAGCTTGAGATACCAGGTGGCATGATGGACCCGGGCGACGCTTCGCCCGAGGCCACGGCCATTCGCGAGCTGCGCGAAGAAACCGGCTACGAAGGCGAAAATGCGCGTGTGATTGGTGAGGTTTACGCTAATCCGGCCATAATGAACAACCGCTGTTTCGCGGTATTGATTGAGAACTGCCGGTGCGTACACGCTGTTGCATTCGATTTCTCGGAAGAACTTGTGACTCGGCTTGTACCGGTTGAGGATGTACCGATCCTGATTAGCTCTGGCAAAATTAAGCATCCGCTCGTTATCGTTGCACTGTATCACTACGAATTGCTTAGAAGAAAAGCTAGCTTCACAAAAAACACACCGTAACAGCGGGTTTGTCAGGCATCCGGGTTATTGGCTTGCTGTATTTCCACTGGCGCATGCACTTGGACCTGCTTGCGCCGCCAGTAGTTTGCCAGAAGTGAACCTGAGACGTTCATCCACGGACTGAAAATAGCCGGTGCAAGACCCATTGTGCCGAGTTTCCCAAGTGCGCCTGCAATCCCAGATGCCATCCCTCCATTTTGCATGCCAACTTCAAATGCAACCGCGCGCGCAGAGTTAATGTCCAACCCACAAATCCGGCTTAGACTGTAGCCGAGCATGTAGCCGGCTGCATTGTGAATCATCGCTGCAAAAAACAGCAACACGCCAACCTTCAGTAGGTTGTCACGCCCGGCTGCAGTTGTCACAGTCGTAAAGTAAACAATGCCTAACATTGAAACCAAAGGCATGAACTGCGGTAGCGTCCGCCAAAGCAAAGTCAGCCGATAATACACTGTGCCGACCAGCACCGCCCCGAGCAGTAAACTCACAAGGTCGAGAGCAACCACAGTAGCCGCCGGTTTATGTGCAGAAATTAATCCGCGTACGCCGCCAATCACAAGTGCAAGCCAAATTGCGCCCGTAATTGCAATGCCGTTGAGCACCCTACGGTCACGTACGGTCGAGTTTTTGAGGTAATCCGCCAGCAACGCCGCACCCACAGGCACGAGCACAATTTTGATGATTTCCATCATCATGTTAAAGAACCGTACCTCGACAAGCTGGCCTGCGAGCACCTTCATCCAAAGCGGTGTCATCACCGGCGCAAGCAACGTGGTCGTGCTTGTCATCGTGATCGAGAGCGCGAGGTTGGCGCGCGCCAGATACGCCATTACATTCGATGCAAGCCCGGCCGAACACGAGCCAATCAAAATTATGCCTGCAGCTATCTCGGGCTCGAACCGGAACAGCTTTGTGAGAGCGTAACCAACCAACGGCATAATGGTGAACTGGCCCAACACACCCACAAACACCGCCCATGGCATTTGAGCTACCCCGGCGAAATCCCGCAGTTTCATTTGTGTGCCCATCCCAAACATAACCCCCTGCACAACAAGCGTGATGAGCCATGGGCTCCGCAGGTCAAACTTGCCCAGTCGCAGAAACGCATCCGGATAAACCATGGCCGCCGTCACAGCGCATACTATCCATGCAGTGAATTGGTATGTTCGAAGCCATGTTACTGCGCCGAAGCCGAGGGCAAGCCCAACCGCGCAAGCTACTGCAACCGGTCGCCAAATCGCAGGGTTCGCCGTTACAAGCCCAAACACAAGCAGCACAAACACCACACCGGCTCCGTACAAACACAGTTTGCGCACTGCCTGGGTCATTGGGTGGGACGACGAATCCGATTGTGCCTCATGCTTTTTATGGTGACCAGGTTTGCCAACGCAGGCTCAAAGCACACCGGCCAGGTATTCAATCGCAAGGCGCGGACTAGCCAAGATCGGCACATTGACAATGCCCGGCGCCAACCCTTCTGCAACACGCGCCATTGATGCTTGGGCCAGCACTATCAAATCTGTGCGCTGGCCGACTTGTTTGAGTGCTTCTATCACAAGCGCGTCGTGCTGGGCAGTGTCACCGCGCAGCAGCGCGTCGAAAGCGCCTTCGCACAGGTGCGACTCGAGCTGAACATGCTTATGCGCAACCGCCGCCCTGCGCTTGATCAGATCTGCGGTTGGCCCAAGTGTAGTTGCCAGGGTTGCAATTACCCCAATCCTGGTCCCGAGCTGCACCGCCTTGTCCGCCATCGGCTGGTCAACGCGCAGCACGGGTACTTTACATAAGCCCGCCGCAACTTCGACCGCAGGCCCGATCGAAGAACATGTGACCATGATGTAGTCGGCCCCGGCATGCTCAGCTAGGAAAATTTGTTGAACAACGCGCCGTGCTATTGCGGGGGTAAGTCCGCCGTGCCGGATAACGTCTTTGATCAAGCTGTCGTCGGCGATGTTGAACAAGTCAACCCCGGGCAGTTTGTCACGACACAACTGCTGGAACATCGGCACCAGCATCGCCGAGGTGTGAACCAGAGCAAGTACCTTGGGTTTCATCGGTTTGTCGAGTTAGTCGAACCACATGCCAACTCAATCGGTGCAGCAAACCGCTACCAAAATCAGCACGCCTAAACAACTTTTTTCAGGTCCATCGCCGGCGTTGGCTTGCATCTGGCCTTGAGCTAAACGCCGTGTTTTGAAAGGATCCACCGAAAATCGCAGCTCTAATTGCGCAGCTATGAGACCTGAAATACCAATGTTGATCGAAACGGCGCGTACGCTGCGCCAAGACATTTTTACAATGATTTACCGTGCCGGGGACGGTCACCCCGGAGCGTCGTTGTCAGTGGTTGAGTTGTTGACCGCACTGTATTTCAAGGTGCTGCGGATTGACCCGGCCCGGCCAAACTGGCCCGACCGCGACAGGTTTATCTTGTCAAAAGGCCATGCATGCCCCGCCTGGTACGCTGCACTTGCGCGACGCGGTTTTTTTCCCGTTGAATGGCTTCCCACCCTACGTAGCCTCGGTTCGCCGCTGCAAGGACACCCGGACATGAAAAAAACGCCCGGGGTTGATATGACAACTGGCTCCCTGGGCCATGGCATCGCAATGGGCACGGGCTTGGCTGCCGCAGCCAGATTGCTCGGAAAAAACTACTTCGTGTACGTAATCACAGGTGACGGCGAGCTAAACGAAGGCATAGTCTGGGAAGCTGTCCAAAGCGCAGCACACATGCAACTAGGCAGATTGATTGTGCTTGTGGACCACAACGGTTGGCAAAGTTGCGGCAGGGTCGAACATGTCAGCGGCCTGACGGATATCGCCGGGCGATTCGGCGCCTTTGGATGGCACACACAGCAAATTGACGGGCACGATTTCGAGCAAATCTTGAGTGCAATTGAAATCGCACAGACCGAGCACACCAGGCCATCGGTGATCGTGGCAAAAACCGTCAAGGGCAAGGGCATTCCGTTTGTCGAAAACGATAATTCATGGCACAAACGTGTCCCCACCAAAACCGAGTTCGAGACCGCAATGAACTACCTCGGCGCGTAACCAAACCTCGATTCATTTGCACATGGTTAACACCGTTTTCACAAACACAATGGCGAGCACACGCGACGCATTCGCAGCCGCATTGATTGAGGCTGCAAATGCAGACGCGCGAATCTGTTTTGTCTCGGCCGATTCGCTCAAGGCAGCACGCGCAACTGCATTTGCCGAGCGGTTCCCGGACCGTACATTCGAGCTCGGTATTTGCGAACAGGGCGCAGTGGCCTTTGCCGCCGGGCTTGCCGCAGCCGGTTTGATACCGGTCTTTTGCACGTACGGCTGTTTTATCACCATGCGCGCGTGCGAACAGATCCGCACATTTGTTGCTTACCCAAGCCTAAATGTTAAGTTTGTCGGGCTGAACGGCGGCATCTACGGCGGTGAACGCGAGGGGGTCACACACATGGTCTTCGAAGACATCGGCATTTTGCGTGCCATACCCGGAGTCGAAATCGTTGTGCCGGCAGACGCAGCCCAGACGCGCAAGGCAACGCACGCAATTGTCAATCGACCCGGCCCGGTTTACCTACGTATCGGCAGCGGCCGCGACCCCGTGGTCTTTGACGATTCGACCGACTTTGAGTTCGGCAAAGCGCGCCCGGTGCGCACCTACGGGGCCGACGCTGCCATTTTCGCAACTGGCCCTGTGCTCAAACGCGCAATCATCGCCGCCGATACACTCGCCGCACAAGGAATTAAAACCACGTTGGTCGAAGTGCACACAATCAAACCACTCGATATTGACACAATCACGTCCGTGTTGCGCCAGACGCGCTGCGCCGTTACTGTCGAAGACCACAACATTTACGGCGGCCTTGGCAGCGCAATCGCCGAGGTGATCGCCGAGCGCGAGCCTGCGCGGCTTATTCGACTCGGGCTGCACGATGTGTTTCCAGAGTCGGGGGATGCAGAACAGTTGCTAGATCATTTCGGCATGGGCGTCCAGCACATATGCGATGCAGTGCGGAAACTCTTGGCACTCAAAAGATCACACATGCACCATACCCAAAACAGCTCATAAAAAGTGTGCACAAGCGCAAATTCAGCCTGCTTAAATTGATCCTGCTGGTTTGCGCGGTTGTTGCCGGCGTGGTTGTGTATCGGTTGGTTTTCTCGCGGCCGTCTTTTAATGCCGACAAAATCGCCCGTGCCGAGACGCAAATGTGGCGCGCGTACTACGCCAAGACCGAGCTAAAACTTGCGACCGAGCTTGTCTCGCTGTTCCGCAATCAGTTTGGATTGTCACTGCCCGCTGCAACACGCGTGGGCAAGCTCTACGCACAAGCCGCAATGAAGTTCCAAGCCGCCCCTGGCAATTACGACGAGGTTGTTCTGCCTGATTTAATCGAGGCGTATCGGTTGCTACAGCAGCACACCAAAGCGTCTTTCAACCCGGAAACGGCTGCGCGTGCCGAGCTTGCATGGTGGGTTGCGCGACGCACCCAAGGCCAAAATTCGCTCGAACGGGTCGGCCGGAAAATCGCCGACCTCTACGCCGTGCTGTACGGTGGTAACAATCCCAAACTCCAGAACGCCGCGTTGCTCCGGACAAAGGCGGCTGCACTGCGCGATGCCAGTGGCGCAAATCCCAATTGGGCCCAAATTGAAGCATCATTGCGCGAATCATACAGCGCTCTGCATGACGCGCGGTGGCATTCTCAATGCCCGCTTGCTGCCGCTGTCTGTTTTTCAAAGGTCGTTTGCCAAGAGTTACCAGACGCGCGCTTGCCCACGAACACGTCGGCTGCGCGAGCGAATACGGCGGACCATCCTGTTATTAAAATTCGGTGTGAGCTCTAGCTCAGGCAACGCACCGAGTTCTGTTGACCAGCCAGAGGCCAGATCCAGCAAATCCAGCAGCGCCTTTTCCGGCGTTGCTACGTTGAACGCTGCCCCTGACCGTGTAATTCAAAACCAAAGAACAAATCAAGGGCAAATAATGAAACGAAACTACGCCAAACGGCGTGCGGGCTCGGCGAGCGCTTCCGATGGTCACCGCGTAAATTACTGATGGGATCTGTGTAATCATGTCGTGGTGGTAAAGCGCGCTATGCAGCGAGACATAGGCTGGCTCAGGCACAGCCACATGTACTGTGGTAAAGCGAAAAGCGCAATACGCTCGGGAAACGCCCACAACCCACGCTTGAGCTGTGCCAGGTGGCCAGCCTCGACCAACCGGGAAAGAATTTTCGCTGTGTTCCAGCGCGGCGCCCCCCACAGCATGTGGCTGCGACAAACACTTAAATAACCGGCTTTTTCAGGGCGGTCATTCTAGCTAGTGCGTCTATTAGTTTCATTGCTGCGCGCTCAGAGCCTCGGCCACTGTTAAAACCATTGCATCCCAAACACTCTGGTCATCCAAACTGCTTTGCTCGTCCCAAGGCAGGTAACCTTCATACTTACCCCTTAAAAGTCTTGTAGGCGGTCTTAAGCACACGGTTCGGCCAGTTTATCTGGGGGCTGCCCTGTTACACAGGCGGCTCGCACGAGGTCCGCGCACTACCAAAACGTAACGAAACGCCTCAGCATCCAGAATGGATTTTACTCTGTCCCAGAGCACATCGAGGCGCAGACCCCGTACCTCCAAGTCAATGTCCGCCAAGCACCCGGGACTAATGAAAAAGAAGCGAAAGGTTACAGCCGCCTCTCAAGGCGTACATGGCTTTATCCAGGTTGTGCCCGGCCGGTCTAGGAACAACAGGTGAAACAACGCAACGTGTTGACAGTCGTGCATCATTCGTAAACACGCGCAATGGACATAAACCTGTTTTTGCTCCGTGAAATTGCCGATTGCACCGACCGGAGACCACCGTGACAAACACGTGACTACCATGTGCCGTTGTTCCTGCGCCCCGCGAGTCATACAACGTAATTATCCCCGCTTTGAGTTATGTAGGTCGGCCGTGGATTGGGATACAAACGATGCCCGGCTCAACGGTCTCTCGGTCAACGGTTTGTTCAACTGCACAGCTCGTGAATTGCGTGATAAAGATTGTGTTGCGCCTTCGGGTCTTGCAAGTGCGTCACAACAATTAGCCTCATGCCCGGTTGCCACAGTCGTTTCACCCGCGCCAAGACTTCTTCAGGCTCACCGACAATCCGTGCCTGTAGGATAATTCCGGTACCAGTCAGCGCATCCCTAAACTGCTCGCAATTGCAAGGGTCAGGATCTGTTTGCGGGCTGAATGCACCGTCAACCATGATCAAGTTCGGGATTTGCTTGACCGCATCGAGCCAGCGCCCCCAATTCCCACAAGAATGTATCGCCACACCACCAAATTCACCGCCAATCCGTGCTGTGTGTTCAGCGCAAAATTCCGTGTACATACCGGGCGATATCATGATGAGGTTATCTGTACTCAGGCCGATACCTATGCCCGTACGCGCACTTGCAAACCCGTGCCCGGGCCGCGCCAAAGCAGTGCCAATCAACGCGCTCTGGACTTTTGTGAACCTGATGATTTCATCAGCCAAAATCGAAAGAACGGCTTTTGCGAGCTTGGGCTGCTCACGCATGGCCACGAAAAACTCGGTTATTTCGACCAGGCCACCCACTGCGTTAATGGGTGATTGAATATCGCACCACGATATGGGCACGCGCCTCTGCGTCTGCTCGATGAAATACTCGATTGTATCAAGCGTGTATTGCAAAATGGGTGCGTCTTTGCCTGGCCGGGCGTGCAGTTCCGGTAGTTCATCCAATGTCCTGTAGAACGGCTTGACCACTGGCGCTTGGGCAGGCAGCCATTCGTACTCGGCGCCAAACGCACCTGCTGTTGTACCAATCCCATACCACGGCTCCAAATACGCAGGCGCGTCTGTGAGATAATCCATTGCTTTTGTTAACCCGCCAAGTTGCAGGCGCAGTGACAGTTTCATGTCGCGGCATGCGTCGCGGAACACTTCGCCCACACGCACACGCTGCCACACTGCCACGCCGCGCGGCTTGCGTAAAAACTCCGCATACCGCTGATCCGCCCCAGCAACAAATGCCTCAAACCGGTCAAAATCGAATGCCTCCGGCTCGACAGGTTTAACCGCCATAGCCATTGCATCCGGCTTTGTGTAATCAAACTGAGCTCTTGCCATTGGTCTCCAAACAATCCGTCCGTGCTCGGTCATTGTCGCGCTCGGCACCTGCGCAGTCACGCGCAAAGACCACGCGGCTTGGTGCGCCATTGCACCTCATGTCAAATCGGCCAATCAAACCGCAAAGACCCAGAAAACACTGGGCTGTTAAACTTACCTTCCCTATGGCTAAAGTTTCAGTGGTAACGCAGACTTGGCAAAAGCAACTTTCAATTTGCCGCATAACGTTGATGCAAAAGCCGTCCTTGCGGTCCGTTTTATCCGGCGCCCGCCTTTATTCTCGAAACCATCTGCAAATCAAACTATACGGAAGAACCGTAACTTCCCACGTACCAAAAGCAAACACAAGGCAGACAAGCTGCAACAGGGAAAGTGATACCCCTCCGAAAAGCGCTCCGACCTCGCCAGCAAATGTGGCGTCAATGACTTTGCGTCCAATCAGCCAGCTTGGATTGAAATCAACGACGTAGTCCATGCTGTGGTATTGTCGTCCACAAACATGCAACTCCGCCAACCATTAGCCAGCGGGCCTACGAGAGCAGCAAACCAAGAAACAAACCCAAGTAGGCCAACCTGCCTAGCAAACGTGCCCGGCTGATAAATGACGATTATCGCCAGCACGAGAAAACCGGTAAGGAACAAAGCGCCGTGCAAAAATTTCACGAGCATCAGATAAAACATCTATCCCACCTACAACTTGCTCCGTAAGCACGGGCTAATCATGTTCATTCTTTACAGCTGCCAAACAACCAAGCTCACCACCCGCCATCTCGTACAAATTGGACTGACTGCAACACTGGAAGCTTCCCAGCCTGCTGCTGCATCATGAACCTCAAGTCTGTCATCTGCAAGCAGCCGTATCCAGCGTGGTAATAGCGGCTGCCAGCTCGCAATTCATCGGAGTTCGCGGCTCCGCCCTGGTTAGGCCACGTCATTTCGATCTCCATCTAAGAACCGAAACAGCCAAAAAGCAACACACACAACGCGCTCGCCCCGGCCAATGCAAAGAAAACAACGATGACAACGTCTGTTGGAAATAGACCGTTGGTGTTGAGCCGCGCAGGAGCAACGCCCTCGCTACCGCAACTCAAATCATTGATGAATGCCCAAAGTATGGCGCCGCAAAAGGACAAAATGCCGAGCCCCGCAAAACAACCTTCTCACGTCGCGTCCTGCCAACTATCCAAAAACCAGAAGCTGAACTCTCTGTCTGCATCGTGCCAAGTGGCCCAACGACCTAGCTCAGCAACAGCCGTCCCGCGCCTGCGGGATCGGCTGCAACCCCGAATCC
>FMJZ01002426.1_pt1 | contig 32642 bp, 28 predicted proteins | sample 1987881 | NCBI WGS metagenome assembly FMJZ01 (sample SAMEA4378227, study PRJEB15110) | soil metagenome | biome: soil; feature: Field; material: Soil | place: India | collected 2015-03-11 | depth 0 m
CCCACGCCCCGCGATCCGCCTGCCGCGGCGCCGCACCAACAACAGCCGTCAAGGCAACACTGATGACCAAAACAATCAACGCACTACCATAAAGAATCCGACGTTTCATGTCAGCCTCCTCAGTTCCCAGAATAAGGGCAAGAGCACTACAAAAACATTGTAAATTCCTTGCAATTTTTGAGCAGGTCTTGCAAACAACTTGTTCTACTTTGCTTCTGTGTTATGATGTAAGCAGGTTATCTCGATTTTCTCTCTTCTTCATCTTATACTACTTGTTGTCAACGACTTGCTCATAAGTAGCGCAAATCTTGCTCAAGCACAGCGATTGTCGGGGAAAGGGTTGTAGAGGTCCTCGATTATTCACCGACTCGTTTCCTTGAGACAGGAGGAGGAATCCATGAATAGAGCACCGGGCTCCTCAGCAAGCACCTATCTGCGTTGGGAGGAAGAACGCGTCAAGGCCCTGTTGCTCGAGCCAGAAACACTTCTGGAAGACCAAGCCTACAGCGAATGGATTCGCCAGCAAGGGGGGCTTAACAATATCTACAACATGCTGCGCGGGCTGCCGCTCTCCGAAAAACAACGCAAAACTTTGAAAATCCTGCTCGATAAACCGGGGGCCAGTCTGCAAGAATATGCGCTTATGCTTCACGTCAGCGTAGCGACCTTCGTGCGCTATCGCTCGTCGCTGCTTCGCTCACTGGCGGCCGTCCTCAATGCCCATCTCCTAGAACGACCAACGACCGCCGGGGAAGAGGACACGCTTCGCGCCCGCACGAATCTACCCACGCCTTATCTCCCCATCATTGGACGGGAGGAAGAGCTACGAACGATCCGCTCTCTGTTGCTGCAAGAAAACGTTCGTCTCCTGACAATCACCGGCCCAGGAGGAATCGGCAAGACTCGACTCGCGATTCAGGCCGCCGCGGATCTGTCGCCGCATTTCCAGGACGGGGTATTCCTGGTCTCGCTAGGAACACTCGCCGAAGCCGACTTAGTCGCTTCTACGATTGCTCAATCGCTCAACATCAAAGCAGAAAATCATGTCGGCTATGAGGTGCTGAAAGAACATCTGCGGAACAAGCATCTTTTGCTTGTGCTGGATAACTTCGAACAGGTCATCGACGCTGCTCCCCTCCTCCATCGCCTGCTGAGCGATGCTCCTCGTCTTAAGATTCTGGTGACCAGCCGCAACATTCTGCACCTATACGGCGAGTTCGAGTTCAACGTCCCCCCTCTGGCCATCCCCGATCTAGAACGCCTGCCATCCCCTGAAGCGCTTGCTCAATCGCCTTCCGTGTCGCTGTTCCTGACACGAGCGCGCATGGTGCAAAGCAATTTTGAGATCACTCCCGAGAACGCGCGAGCCATTGCCGAAATTTGTGTCCATCTGGAAGGAGTGCCGCTTGCTATCGAGCTTGCCGCGGCGCGCATCAAGTTGTTCTCTCCGACTGCCTTGCTCAAGGAACTGAACCACGCGTTGACGGTGTTGAGTGATAGAAACGTAGATGTCCTACCGCGCCATCAAAGCATACACGATACGATTGACTGGAGTTACCGTCTGCTCAGTGCAGACGAGCAATCGCTGTACGCGCACTTAGGTGTCTTCTCAGGTGGATTTACCCTGGAGGCGGCGCAAGCTATATGGTCTACCAGCAGTCGCGCTGCTTCCACATCTATTATCATCGAGCTGCTGGCTTCCCTCATAGACAAAAGTATGCTGCAACGTCAGACGACCATCAACAACGAACCGCGCTTCAGTCTGCTTGAGATTTTACGCAACTACGCTCTGGAACGACTGCGGGTAAGTGGTCAGGAGGAAACGGCAAGACGACGTCATCTTTACTATTATCGTGACTTCGTCGAGGCGCTGGAGGCGGAAGGCGGCGCGGCGATCACTCCTGCCTGGTTGCACAGGTTAGATGTCGAACACAACAACCTGCGCACGGCGCTGCGCTGGGCGATTGATAGTGGGGACTACGAAAGCGCTTTACGCATTGCGGGCGCCATCTGGCGATTCTGGCAAATTCACGGCCATGTGGAAGAAGGGCAACGATGGTTGAACACAATTTTGGAGGGATCGGAGGGCGATGTTTCACTCGCGCGCTGCAAGGCACTCTGGGGTGCCGGCTGGCTAGGCATGGTCAGCGGCGCGTTGGATGTCGCCCGGCTTCGCTTTGAGGAGGGCGTGGAGACCGCACGTCGCTTGAACGAACAGCGTTACTATGGCCTTTGTCTGTTAGGGATCGGAGCTATTGAGCGCGCGCTTGGCGCCTTCGATCAGGCGCAACATGCTTTCGAAGAATGTCTTTCCACGTTCCAGGCTCTGGAAGATTGGGAAAACGTGGCCTGGGCGTGGGAACATATGGGAGTCAACGCTCTGGAAAGCGGCAATTTTGAGCAGGCAAAGTTCTATTTCTCCCGCAGCCGCGAAGCGTTCCAACGATTAGAGCAGAAATGGGCCCACGCCGAGGCGTTAATGTTCCTGGGGCATACGGCCTTGCAACAAGAAGACTATGCACAGGCGCAACACTTCTATCAGCAAGCCTTGACTCTGTACGAGTCGCTAGGCGATCAAACGCAAATCGTCAGTTTGAAGTTATACCTTGGCGCGGCGCTGTTCGGTCAAGGGCAACACATGGAAGCCATGGCTCTCTACCGCGAAAACTTGGGGCGAGCGCATGATCTGAAAGATTACTGGGGAATTGCCTGGGGAATCGAACGCGCAGCAGAAGTAGCGGCGCATGCGGGAGATACCGAGGCCGCCGCGCGGTTATGGGGCGCGGCCAATGCCGTGCGCAGCTTCAGTGGTATGCTCTGGCCACCTGGTTTCCGCAACACCTACACCGAACAACGCTTCCTTAGCCTGGAATCCACATTGGGGCATGAGCGCTGGCAACAGGCGTGGGACGAGGGGAACGCCCTGAGCCTGAACGAAGCCGTCGCCGAAGCCCTCAAGGCGCTTTCCCCATAGTGCGTATTGCTTTGCCCGCAGAAAGGCAAACGGACTGGCGCGGTCATCGCCGGGCGAAGCGGTCGCCAAATCGGCCTCCCGCCAGGTAAACGTTCGCTCCTCTTGCCATGACACAATTTGCCAGCCTTTGCCACAAAAAAATCTGCGTTCAGAAAACGGTTTCTGCTAAAACGGAGGAACGTTCTGCAAGGGGCTTTTCCCGGCCTTGCTGCCAGCGCACAGCATCCACAATGGCCTGTCGCGCCGAGCGTGGACGAAAGCCGAGTTCGTGTTCGGCCTTGGCATGGCTGATATGCGAGTTGCTCCGCACGGCGGCCAGTGCATATGGCGTGACCAGAGGGCGTTCTGAAAACACGGGCAAAATCTCCGCGGCGGCATCCGCCAACCAATCGGGAACGCGCGTTAACCAGCTCGGAACACCGGCCGTCCGCGCAGCTGTTTCCATCGCCGCGCGCACCGACAGTCGCTCTCCGCCCAGGATGTACTTCTCCCCCCTCCGTCCGCGTTCCGCAGCCAGAATACAGCCGAGCGCCACATCGCGCACATCCACAAAATCGTATGCGCCATCCACATAAAACTTGATGCCCGGCCTCATCGCATACCGAATGCCGCGTCCGGCCTCCGACTCGTGAAAATCGTATGGCCCCACCACGGCGGTAGGACAGACGATAACCGCGTCCAGCCAATCCGCGGCTGCGCGCTGAACTTCCAAACTGGCGGCCGCCTTCGAACGGTCGTATGTCCCGCGCGCCGCCTGCGAGTCAAAAGGCAAACGTTCGTCAATTGTTCCGTCCGAGAGAGGGCGCAAAGCATATACAGAACTCGCATAGACCACCCGCCCGCTCCATCCTTTTCCCCAGGTCGCCTGGCAGGCAGCGAGGACGTTGCGCGTCCCTTCCAGGTTAACTCGTTCCGTCAAAGGGTCTGACCAGGAAGTCAGACAAACGCGTGCTGCTAGATGATAGACAACATCCACCCCCTCCACGGCCTGCGCGAGCGTCTCGAAGTCCAGCACATCGCCATACGCAAGTTCTACGCACAAGCCATCCAGAGCAATCAACGGACGCCCTGGGCGCACTAGCACGCGCACACGCTCCCCGCGCGCCAGCAGTTGACGAACGAGCACGTTTCCGATATGGCCGGTAGCGCCGGTGACAAGGTGCATGCTCTTCTCCTTTGCTGTCCTTAACCCCCAGGGGGCTCCAAAGAGGCGTTATTCAAACGGCGACGGGACCACCATTTGAGGGTCATTGATATCCACGAACTCACGCACAACGTGAATCTGACGCCCTCTCTCCCGCAACACATACTCCATCCGTAGAGGAACACTCGTATCCGGGGTCAGGCAAAGACGCAACTCGGCGTCCTTAGAACCATCATAAGGCTTGAAGAGGTAATCGCTGCACGCCAGGCCATCCACCTGACGCGTCTCCGCCTGAGGCATGCCGGGGAGATACTCAATCGGCACCGGCCAATAGGCGAAAGGGCCAGAATCCTCTGCGACTTGGCGAAAGGCTGGCCAGCGCGTGACAGCCTGCCATTCGTCCGAACCAGGAGCCGACCACCACAGACGACTTTCGGTCGAATAGATCTCCAGGGCAGCCTCTTGCCCATTGGCAATCAAGGTGCAATGCGCGCGCCAGGCGCGCCCCTCGCGCTGGTACATTCCATCCACATGATACACGCTCTCACCGCTTGCGGCAACAACCTTGCCGTCGGTCACATAACGAAATGTTGTCAGCGAGTCCAAGGCTTCCGTGGCTATCATAAGCGGAATGGCGCCCTCCATCGTCGGCAGGGGCGTCAGGGCAGTAAAGTTTCCTGCCGACACGCAAGCAGTCAACCCAAATCCTGCGAGAACGCTAGCAATCCTACTCCTCCAGATGAGAAACTTATTTCGTCTCATAGGTCTCTCCGACAGTGTCTCACAATTTTTCTCACCAGCATCGGCCCCGCATACACCAGGCCTGTATAGACCTGTACCAGCGTTGCGCCCAGTTCGAGCCGGCGCAGAGCATCTTGCGGCGTCATGATGCCGCCCACGCTGATAATAGGCAAACGACCGTTCAAACGCCGCGCAGCTTTCTTCAAGAAAGCTTCGCTGCGTGTTCCAAGAGGACGTCCGCTCAAGCCTCCGCTTTCCCCCCGACAAGGCGACTTCAACTCCTCTCGCGCCAGGGTGGTATTCGTCAACACGACTCCATCGATGTCGAAAACCACCAAAGCCGCCAGCGCGTCATCCAATTCGGCATCGCTCAAGTCGGGCGCCAATTTGACCAGAACAGGCGGCGAGACGGGCAACGACCGCCGAGCTGTCCGTACCTCTTGCAATAAATCTTCTAACATCCGACGCGCTTGTAATTGCCGCAGACCAAGCGTATTCGGCGAGGAAACGTTGATGACCAGATAGTCGGCCAGGGGAGCAAAGAGGCGCAATAAGGTCAGGTAGTCGCCCGCAGCTTGTTCCAGCGGCGTTTCTTTGTTCTTCCCCAGATTTACACCCAGAACGAATGTACGACGGCCGCGCGGAGGTAAACGCCGCAATCGCTCTACGACGCGCTCTGCTCCTTGACTGGGGAAACCCATGCGATTAACGACTGCCTCATCCTCCACAAGACGGAACAAGCGTGGACGTGGATTGCCGCCTTGCGGAAGCGGGGTTACCGTGCCGACCTCAATGTGCCCGAATCCCAACGTCGCCAGGCCGCGCACAGCCAGGGCATCCTTGTCATAGCCGGCCGCCAGACCGACCGGGTTACGGAACGTTAGTCCAAACGCTTTCACCGGGCAGGCCGGTGCCGCAAAACATGCTTCCAAAACCCAGCGAGATAGCGGCAACGCGCCCGCCCAGCGCACGGCAAGCAGCGTCAAGTCATGCGCGGTTTCCGCTTCCAGACGAAAGAATAGAGAGCGCACGAAACGGTACATGGCGCAAAAAGTATAAACGGAAAGGGCGGTTCTGACCAGGCAGATAGAAGAGATGGTGGACAATGGAACAACGAATGGAAAAATCAGGAAGGAAGAAGAGCGAGTCGTTCCACGAGCGTTTCGAGGCGCTCTCCCTCTTTCCCCCCGCTCAGCCAGAGCAAGAACTCCTCGTTGCCCCTCGGCCCCAAAAGCGGACTGCGCATCAGGCCATGCGGAGCGAAACCACACTCACGCGCACAGGCCATCACCTCCAGCAGGACACGACGATGCACGGACGGATCGCGAATGACACCCCGGCCGCGCGCTGCCTCCCGCCTGCCGGCCTCGAACTGAGGTTTGACAAGGGCCACGATTTCCCCCGCCGGCGAGCCAGTCACAAACCAGCGCGCTACGACCGGCAGCAATACTTTAAGGGAAATAAACGAAACGTCTATCGTCGCCAGTGAGATCGGCTCGGGCAGGCTTTCCAGATAACGAGCGTTCGTTTTCTCCAACACAACAACACGTGGATCGTTGCGCAGTTTCCAAGCGAGCAAGCCCTTGCCAACATCAACCGCATAGACGCGCGCCGCGCCGTGCTGAAGCAGACAATCGGTAAATCCGCCGGTCGAGGCTCCCACATCCGCGCAAATCCGTCCCTCGACCACCACAGGAAATGCCGCCAGAGCCGCCTCCAACTTCTCGCCGCCGCGTGATACGAAGCGCGGGCCGCGTTCCACAACCACATGAGACTCCGCCGCGACGCGAGCCGACGGGCGCGTGATCACCTGACCCTCTACACGCACCTCGCCCGCCAGAATCATCGCCTGCGCTCTGGCGCGACTCTCAACCAAACCTCGCTCCACGAGCAACAAATCCAAACGTATCGTCGTCACTCCTCCTCCGCTGTCTCCCTCGCACTTATACTGCAAAAGAAGCGTTTTCGCAACCTGCACAGAAGGCGCAATCCCACGGCGTTTGACAAGCCCACCAGTTGGACTAAAATTGAAGGCATGAAGACAGCCGTACCGCTCAATCTCGAGGAACTGCTTGAACTCTTTCCGGAGGATTGCACGCCCGCGCAGCGAGCCTTGATTGAGCGCGCCTACCAGGTAGCCGAGAAAGCACACACCGACCAAAAACGCGCCTCTGGCGACCCCTACATCACCCATTTGCTGGCCGTGGCCGGTATCCTGTGTGAACTAAAGATGCCGGCAGAAGTCATCGCGGCCGGTCTGCTGCATGATACGATTGAGGATACCAGTCTCACCTATGACGATTTGCAACAGGAATTCGGCGAGGAAATCGCCCGGCTCGTGCAAAGCGTGACCAAATTGACCCAGTTGCCGCGCGTCTCACGCGGCGAACATCAGGAAGAAGCAACGGCGCTGAACAATTCATCTTCTCTGCCCAGAACCGTCGAGGATGAGAAAATGGCGCGCGAGCGCAAGCGGGCGCTGGCGAACGAAACCCTGCGCAAGACGTTCCTGGCCATGGGCGACGATGTGCGCGTCGTCATCATCAAACTCGCCGATCGCCTGCACAACATGCGCACGCTGGGCCACTTTCCCGAACCCAAACGCCGACGGATCGCCCAGGAAACGCTGGATATCTTCGCGCCGCTTGCCAACCGCCTGGGCATCTGGCAAATCAAGTGGGAACTCGAAGACCTTGCCTTCCGCTATACCAACCCCGAAAAATACAAGGAAATTGCCGAACAACTCGCCGAACGGCGAGAGGCGCGCGAGGCGCAAATTCAGAAAATCATCGCGCGCGTCGGCGAATTGATGCGTTCCGCCGGCATCCCCGCCGAGATCACAGGACGTCCGAAACACATTTACTCCATCTACCGAAAAATGGTCGAGAAAGGACGCTCGTTTGACATGGTACGCGACGTGCGCGGCATCCGCATCATCGTGCCGGACGAAGCCGCCTGTTACGCCGCGCTCGGCCTGATTCACACCAACTGGCGCCCTATCCCCGGCGAATTTGACGATTACATCGCCGCGCCCAAAGAGAACTTCTATCAGTCCCTGCACACCGCCGTCATCTACGATGACGGCAAACCGGTCGAGGTGCAAATCCGCACGCCAGAAATGCACGAGAACGCCGAATTCGGTATCGCGGCCCATTGGCGCTATAAGGAAAAGGGAAAAACCGATCATTACGCGGAACGCATCAACTGGTTGCGCCGGCTGATGGAGTGGCGTCAGGAAGTGGAGGACGCCCAGGAATTCGTCGAGAGCATGAAGACAGATGTCTTCAAAGATCGCGTGTACGTCTTCACCCCGCGCGGCGACATCATTGACCTGCCGGCCGGCTCTACGCCAATTGATTTCGCCTATCATGTCCACACGAACATCGGCAACCGTTGCCGCGGCGCGCGCGTCAACGGGAAACTCGTGCCGCTGAACTACGAACTCAAAACCGGCGAACAGGTCGAGATTCTGACCACCAAGCAAGGAGGCCCTAGCCGCGATTGGCTCAATCCCGCCCTGGGACTGGTCAAGACGCAACGCGCGCGCTCCAAGATTCGTTCCTGGTTCAAGAAACAGGACCGGCAACAGAATCTGGCGCAAGGCAAGGCCATTCTGGAACGAGAGAAGGAACGACTCGGCTTGCCCGACCTGGATGAAGAAACTCTGAACAAACTCGCCGCCAGTTTCGACCGAAGTGTCGAAGATTTCTTCGTCGGTATTGGCTGCGGCGACATCTCCATCGGGCGTGTGGTCAATCGCCTGCTGGAAGCCAAACGCCCGCCGGACGATATGCTGGTCGCCATGCCCCCAAGCAGCGAGGCCGCTTCGCAAGGGAATGGGAACATTACTGTTTTGGGCCTCAAAGGCCTGATGACCAGTATAGGGCGCTGCTGCCATCCCACTCCGGGCGACCCCATCGTTGGCTATATCACGCGAGGGCGCGGCGCCACCATACACCGCCAAGATTGTCCGAACATCCTGCGCATTCAGGAACGCGAACGTCTGGTCCGGGTCTCCTGGGGCGAGGATGTACGTACCTATCCGGTGCCGGTACGCATTCGCGCCTACGACCGCCAGGGCTTGATGAGTGACATCACTGCCTTGCTCAATGAAGAAAACATCAACATTCGTGATGTACACCTGAACTACAGCAAGGCTCTCGCGAACATCTTTCTAATCATTGATGTTCGCGATCTTGACCAGTTGAGCCGCATTTTGACCCGCCTGGAGAATGTGCCGAACGTTCTGAGCGCGGTGCGCGAACGCGGCGGCTAACTTCCGGTCACAGAAAGGCAATCGGTGGACGCCCAACTTTCCTTCTTCGAGATGGCACGCTGGACGGTCAGCGGCCTGACGCGTTACTTGAGCCAGCGGCTGACGGAAGACCCGATGTTACAGGATGTATGGGTAGAAGGAGAAATCTCGAATCTTTCCCGCCCCTCCTCCGGTCATTTATATTTCACCCTCAAAGACGCCGGCGCGCAACTGCGTTGTGTGATGTGGCGCAGCGAGGCCGCTCGCCTGCAAATCGCCTTGAGTGATGGCATGGCCGTCGAAGCACATGGGTACATTGGTATTTACGAAGCCGGCGGGCAGTATCAACTCTACGCCGATAGCATCCAGCCGGCCGGCGAGGGAGCGCTCTTTCAGGAATTTCTACGCCTGAAGGAACGACTGGCGGCAGAAGGTCTGTTCGATTCTGCGCGCAAACGTCCCCTTCCCCGGCTCGCGCGTCGCATCGGGGTCGTCACCTCGCCTACCGGCGCTGCCTTGCGGGATATTCTCCATATCCTGCGCCGACGCAATCCATTAGCAGAAGTCGTGTTGGCCCCGGCGCCGGTCCAGGGAGAGGACGCGCCGCTCTTACTGGCGGAGGCGCTGGCACGGCTGAATCGGGTCGCTGCGCCAGATGTGATTCTGCTGGCGCGCGGCGGTGGTTCTCTAGAAGACCTGTGGGCTTTTAACGATGAGCGTGTCGTGCGCGCCATCGTTGCCTCAAGCGCACCGGTCATCAGCGGAATAGGGCACGAGACGGATTTCACGCTGGCCGACTTTGCCGCCGACGTGCGCGCTCCTACGCCAAGCGCCGCGGCAGAACTGGCCACACCCGTCACCCTGGACGAACTACGTTCCCTTCTGCAGACGCAGAGGGAACGCTTACGGGCAAACTTGCAAGCCATCCTACAAGAGCGGCGGCGTCTCCTAGCCCGTCTGAACGATCGTTTGCAGTTTGCCTCGCCTGGTCGGCGTATCCAGAGCGAGCGCCAACGCCTGGACGAATGGGCGCGACGGCTTCTGACCGCGCAACAACATCGTCTTGCGATTGCCAGAAGCCACCTGCGCGGTCGGGAAAATCAGTTGGTGGCGCTCAATCCTCTGGCCGTTGTACAGCGCGGCTACGCTGTCGTCACCCGCCAGGCGGATGGTCGCGTGGTCACTTCCCATCAGCAGGTCCAACACGGTGACGCGCTGAACGTTCGCGTGCAAGATGGCGAGTTCGCGGTCGCTGTGACTCATATTCCTCCTTCCGCATGAGGTAACAATGAGCAAACCGATACACGAATTCACCTACGAAGAAGCCTGCGCCGAACTAGAAACGATTGTTGCCACTCTGGAGATCGGCCAACAAACGCTAGAGGAATCGCTTCGTCTCTTCGTGCGCGGTCAGGAGCTGCTGAAACACTGCGCCGCGTTGCTCGACCACGCCGATTTGCAAGTGCGTCAACTGGCCGGCGAAGACCTGAGCGCCTTTCAGGGTGAACCATGAATCTGGCCGCCATCCTCGAAAACCGCGTCCTTTGGAGCGCCCTGACCGCCTGGCTGTTGGCGCAGGCCTTGAAGGCGCCGTTGCTCTATCTCAGCCAGGGGAAGTGGCAATGGGGAGCATCATTCAGCGCCGGCGGCATGCCCAGTTCCCATGCGGCGCTGGTGGTCGCCGCCGCTCACGCCATCGGCCTGCATCATGGATTCGACCATCCGACGTTTGGCCTGGCCACAGCGATCGCTATGATTGTCGTATATGATGCGGCCGGCGTGCGTCGCCAGGCCGGCATCCAGGCGCAAAAAATTAACGTACTGGTCAACGAGCTATTGCGTCGCCACCCGATTAGCCAACAGCAACTGCGCGAGGTGCTCGGCCATACGCCCATGGAGGCGTTCGGCGGAGTGCTGCTAGGTCTGGCCGCTGCCCAAATTCTGTGGTTGCTCTGGCGCTGATTCCTCAACCGCTACGCGGAAGGTTGTTCTTTCTCTGAATCGGAAACGTCGGCTTCTTTCTCCCCTTCCCCGCTCAGGCCTTGTTTAAAGGCGCGAATCCCTTTACCGAGCTCGCCGGCCACTTTGCTGATACGCCCAACTCCAAAGATCAAAATCACAATAACGAGAATCACCAACAGTTCAGGAAGGTCTAATCTTCCCATCGTCCAAGCTCCTTTCCAGATAATAGGCAGAACGCTTACGGCTGCGCCTTTTGCCTGCGAAATGCGAACACCAGATAACTCAAACCAACGCCTACAAAGTATAACACAACCATCGGCGCCATCGCGAGAGCCATGTTCAACGGATCGCCCGTAGGGGTAATCACAGCCGCGACCACAGCCACAATCGCGATCATCAACCGCCATTGCCGCGCCAGCGTCTTTGGCTTTACCACGCCAAGCCAGGTCAAGACGCAGGCAACAAGAGGAAGCTCGAAAAATATCCCCGTCCAGAATAACAGACCGGTCACGAAGTTAAAATAGGAAAGTGGACGCGGCGCAGTGGGAATATTCATAAAGTGAAGCAGTACAGGAAGCGCGACCGGCAGCACCACATAGTAAGCGAACGCCGCGCCGCCGAGGAAGAACAGCCCAGCCAGTGGAATGCCAAGAGAACTCCAAAAACGCTCCGCCGGCTTTAGCCCCGGCGCGAGAAACAACCAGATTTCAAGAGCAATATAAGGGGAAGCCAGCAACAACGCGCCAAAGAGCGCCACGCGCATGAAGACCCCTATTGGTTCCGTCACCTCAATCGCCTGGAGACGTTCCAGACCCCCAATGGGTTGAGCCAGAAAGGTAAGGAGACGCGGGGCATGACGAAACATAACAATCGCACAAATCGTTAACGCAAGCAAGATGCGCAACAGGTGACGCCGCAACGCGTCCAGGTGCCCCAGAAGGGCAGATGGCTGTTGGATAGCCATGGTGGCCACCTCATCGAGCGGCCGTTCTTCCGGTTCCTGGCAGAAGAACTGATGGATTCTTCGAAATAAGGTCATCGGCGCGAATCTAAAGACAAGCTAAGAGAGAAACAGTACCGGCAGTCAACTCTCCTCCCTATCGTCCATCTCGCTCTCCCTCAAAGCGGCTTGCTGGTCCCCTCTTCCGCTCAGCGAATCGTCAGCAACTAACTCTTGCGTCTTTCTCCAAGCCCCTTGGGTAGAGACCCGCCACTCCTCCAATTGAGCTTCTTTCATCAACCGTCCTGGCAATGCGCGCAGTTCCTCGCCGGTCCGGTAAAGCAGACGCCATGTCTCCGAGCGAGCCAGCCGATTCAGACCGCGACCAATCGCTTGCCCAGCGCGCTGAATATCGCTAGGCGCAAATATCACAAGAATCAGGAGAAGGATAAAAACGATCTCTTCCAGACCAAGCCCGAAAACAGTCATTGCATTCCCTGGGCAGCGTCACACAATCGTAAGGGAATTATAATTCAGAATACCCTTCTTGGTCGGAAAGCAGTGACGCGGCGAAAGGAGGTCTAGCGCAACACCCCCCTAGCAGGCGAGGCCAGTCTTTCCACCGAACGAGTTGCTAGCACGTTCTTAGCAACCGTGTGCACGCAAACGTAGTAGGATAACTCCTAGGCGTTGTCTACTCCAGAGCCCTATCGCCGACAACTCTTGCGTGCACGCCCAAAAGCCTCTTGTGTTTTTCTCATTCGGTTCTGGTGGTAAAATAGCACTGTTTCCCCAGCGGGAATCGCAAAACTGTCTTCACTAAGGAGGTATTTCATGCCGAACGGATTTGACATTCCCATTTCCTTTCTCGGCATTACCTTTCGTATTTACTTCTACGGCATCCTGATCACCGTGGGAGTGATCATCGCGGCCTTCCTGGCAGCGCATGAGGCGCGCCGACGCGGCCAGAATCCCGAAGTCGTCTGGGATGCGCTCTTCTGGGTCGTCCTTGCAGGCATTGCAGGAGCGCGCCTCTGGCACGTGTTTACGCCGCCGCTCTCCATGGTCGCCCAAGGCATCACAACCAAATATTACCTTACTCATCCCCTGGATTTAATCAACATCCGCAGCGGCGGGCTTGGGATTCCGGGAGCAGTCATTGGCGGCGTCGTTGCGCTAGCCCTCTACTGCCGCGCGAAGAAACTTCCCTTCTTAACGTGGGCCGACATCGCCGTGCCCGGCCTGGCGCTGGCACAGGCCATCGGTCGCTGGGGGAACTTCTTTAATCAGGAACTCTATGGCCGCCCCACCAACCTGCCCTGGCGCATCTACATCGACCCTATGCATCGTCTCCCCGGCTTTGAAACGTACGAATATTATCATCCTCTCTTCGCCTACGAGTCGCTCTGGAATCTGGCGAACGCTATGTTCCTACTCTGGTTAGGGAGAAAACACGCTGCCCGTTTACAAGCAGGCGATTTGCTCTTGATCTATTTGATTACCTATCCGGTTGGACGTTTCCTATTGGAGTTCCTGCGTCTGGATGCGTCTCAAATTGGCAGCATCAACGCCAATCAGACTTTCATGGCCATTGTCGCGCTGGTCAGCGCGGGAACTTGGATTTACCGACACAAGTTTGCCGTTCGGAAGTGACATAGAATAGCAATAAACTTGACCGACCGACTCACCAAATCTTTAAACTGGGTTGTGTGCTGCTGGCAATGTTCTTTTTCCCTTTCTCTTGCATGAAGCGAGGCCGGACATGGTAGAAATTGAATTTTCCATGATACCTGATACGGAAGAAGACGTTCACGCCATGACCTCCATGCTGGAAGATTTTGAAAGATTGACCGGGGTCAAAGTGCGTCTTCGGACCATGCGGTGGAGCACCGCCTGGACCGATTTGCTCACCATCGCCTCGCGCGGCGCCGGCCCAGATGTCTCGCACATCGGCAGTACATGGGTCAGCAGCCTGGCCGCGATGAACGCGCTGCGTTCGTTTCGCCTGGTGGAGGTGCAAGAAATGGGCGGGGCGCGCGCCTTTCTACCCTCTACCTGGCAAAGCGTCCTCTTAGACGGCGACGATCACATCTGGGCAATTCCCTGGACAGGGTACGCCTATATGATCTGCTATCGCAAAGATATTTTCCTGGAAAATGGCATCACCGATCTGAAGGGAGCGTTCCGCGACCGCAAGGCAGTGGTAACCACGATCTGCCGATTGAGCCAATCCCGTCTTTCTATCCCTTGGTTGATCGGTCGCTATCCGCCTCCTTACAGCGACCTCGTCCACATTGCGGCCTCGTGGATAGGGAGCGCCGGCGGAGATTTCTTGAGCCCAGATGGCAAGCAACTTGCCCTGGATCAGGACGCAGCAATGGCCGGTTTGGCAGACATGATAACAATCTTCCGAACGGCGCCGAAAAAGTATCAGAAATTATCCCCCGCCGAGGCCGCGATGACATTCGCCGAGGCGCGAGCGGCTGCCGTGCTGACGAACAACCGCACAATAGAAAGCGTCATCATGGTCAGCAAGGAACCCGAGGTGCGCGAAAACCTGGGCCTGGCAAACATCACGGAAACGCCCTGGTGCTCAGGAGGCAGCCTGATTATCTGGAAACACACCATGAGTCTGGCGAAGCGCGAGCAAGCCGCTGTCGCCCTAGTCAAGTACCTTACCTCCCGCGATGCCGAAGTGCGCTGGGGGCGCACCACAAACTCCCTTATGGCGCGCTTGGATGCCGCTGAACTTCTCTACCCCGAAAAACACCCCTTCCATTATCCCGTCCAGCAGTTGACAGAACATGGGCGCGCACATCCAACCACTCCTCTCTGGCGTCGTATCGAATACGAAATCGGACAAACCCTATCCACCATTATAGAAGAGGCACAGCAATCGCCCAGTCTGAAGGCAGAAGACATTCTCCGTCGCCGTCTGCCTCCCCTTACAGAACGATTGAATCGCATCCTGCAAGGTTGAATCCCATGGCGCGCTGGCTTTCTTGCACGATCCTACTTGTCCTTCTTACGAGCGGATGCTCGGCCCATCCAACCACTCAACCTCCAACCTTCACCTCCCCTCCTATGAATACTACTCCTTCATCTCCACCTTTTCGCATCGTTGCCTATGTAACCGAGGCTGTTGTTCCGGAGCAAATACGTTATGAGAAGTTAACCCATATCAACTACGCGTTTCTCATCCCCAACGACGACGGGAGCGTGCAGCGCCTTGCGAACGCGTGGAAATTGAAAGCGATTGTGGAACAGGCGCACAGGCACAACGTCAACGTTCTCATCTCCATCGGCGGCTGGGGTTGGGACGCGCAATTCGAGACCGTCGCGGCCGATGCACACAAGCGGGAACGGTTCATCGGCGAGATTCTGCGCATCGTCAACGAGTACGGTCTAGATGGTGTGGATATGGATTGGGAGTATCCCGACCCCGGCCCCTCCTCCCAGAACTTCTTGTCCCTGATGCGCGAGCTACGCGCGGCCCTTCCGCCAAGCAAACTCCTCACAGCCGCCGTTGTTGCCCTCGGCGACACGTACGGGCTAGGCATCCCCGTCGAGTCCTTTCCTCTCATGGATTTTGTAAACATCATGACTTATGACGGCGATGGAAGAAACCATTCCTCGATGGAGTACGCGCGCGGCGGCCTCGACTACTGGCTTGGACGCGGCCTCCCGCCCGAAAAAGCCGTCCTGGGCGTTCCTTTCTACGCGCGCCCCGCTGGGACGCCCTATCGCAAAATCGTCGAAGCCGACCCGCAGGCCGCCTATCAGGATTTCTTCAACTACTACGGCGTGGAACTGAACTATAACGGCATCCCAACCATTCGCGAAAAAACCTTGCTTGCCCTGGAACGCGCCTCCGGTATCATGTTCTGGACGCTGGAACACGACACAACCGACGAACTATCTCTGCTGAACGTGATTTACCAGACAGTGGAGGAACACCACTAAAAGCACACCCACCAACCCTCATGACTGCTCCAAGCCAGTCAAATGCTTCTTTCCTTGCCGCCAAAAGAGGGGGAAGGTGGTCCGTGTCATGGCAACCTTGTACCAGGACTGATCGTTTCTCACGCGGGCTCGTGTGGGATAGTACGTTCGTTTCCGCCACAGGGCGACGAAACGGAGATTTCCCCCATACGCGGCGCACATCTTCGGTTTGTGGCCAGATTCAGAAGCGCAGAACCTGTCAAACATGGCCCAGGCCGCGGTTGAGCCAACATATGTGCGGAACAACCTGCAATAGGCAAGTACGAGAGACCCTGCTCTTCATTCTTCCCCTTCAGTAGTATAATAGCCCCGCCGCCAGTATGACATAGGCGGGTATTTTTACGACGAGAGAGTGTGAGACATGAGAAATCACTATATCCGCTTGATCTTCATTTTGATCGTTGTAGTGCTGGCTCTTTGGGTGGATACCAGGCCCACCCTCGTCCTCAGGAACCCGACAACCGGCGATCCGTTCTTCCAGCGCGATGTGAAACCGCGCCTCGGGCTGGACCTGCGCGGCGGCTTGCAGGTGGTGATGGAAGCCGATTTGCCGCCCGACGCGCAGATTTCGACAAGCAATATGGAGGCCGCGCGCACGATCATCGAGAACCGCACCAACGCCCTCGGCGTCGCCGAAAATACTATCCAGGTTGTTGGCGAGCGGCGTTTAGTCGGCGAATTCCCAGGCCTGGAAGACGCCTCCGGCGTGCTGGAAACCATCCAAAAAACGGGCTTGATGGAGTTCGTGGATTTTGGCAATCATCAGCCTTTGCCCGGAACAGTTGTCAAGACGGACTTCGGGATGAACCAGACAGCCTTGCAGGCAGAGACGACAGCGACCGAAACCGTCCAGCCTACGGAGACTCCCACTGCCACGCCGGAGGGCGAGGCAACACCCGCGCCCTCTGAAGCGACTCCGACGCCGACCGCAGCGCAGGAAGAGACAGTCTATCACACCATTATGACCGGCAGTGAACTGGCGACTGTCAACGTGACAGTTCACGAGACCTTCGGTTATGTGATCGAGTTTACCCTAACCCCCAAAGGACGTGAAATTTTCGCGGAGTACACGGCTTCCCATGTAGGGCAGTATCTTGGTATTGTTTTGGACAAAGAGGTGATTTCGGCGCCGCGCGTGGAGGAGGCCATTCCAGAAGGCGCAGGAATCATTCGGGGCAGTTTCACGCGCGAGAGCGCCAACGCCTTTGCCGTTCAGTTGCGCTATGGCTCGCTGCCCGTGCCTTTGAAGATCGTCGAAACGCGGTTGGTGGGTCCAACGCTGGGCGAGGATTCGCTGCAAAAGAGTCTGATCGCCGGCCTGGCCGGGATGATCATCGTCATTTTATTCATGTTGCTCTACTATCGGTTGCCCGGCCTCATTGCAGATATTGCCATCCTAATCTATGCCTTGCTTGCCTTCGCGATTTTCAAATACTTCCACTTCACACTGACTCTGCCGGGAATTGCCGGTTTCCTGCTCTCCACCGGTTCGGCGTTGGACGCAAACATTCTGATGTTTGAACGCCTGAAGGAGGAGCTGCGCGCCGGACGAAGACTGGGACTTGCCGTGGAACAAGGTTGGCAACGCGCATGGCCCTCTATTCGTGATTCGAACATCGCCACCATCATCACCTCGCTCATTCTGTTTTGGTTCGGCAATACCTTCGGCGCCACGATCGTCAAGGGTTTCTCAGTTACGTTAGCGTTAGGCGTCGTGGTCAGCCTGTTCACGGCGATTATGGTCACTCGCACTTTGCTGGCGTTAGCGCCCCATTGGTTCAAGATTGACGCCGAGAAACTCGGCTTTTGGTTTGGTTTGTAACAAGGAGCCTTCCATGAACATCATCCGTAGACGCTACCTGTTCTTTACCCTTTCGTTGCTCATCATCGCGCCGGGGATGGTCATTCTTGGAGTGCGCGCCGCGCAACACGACCTACCTCTGGCAATTGACTTCACGGGCGGCAGCCTGTTGGAAGTGAGGTTCGCGGAGGCGAACCCGCAACCTGCCAACCTGATCGCCTTGTACGAGGCGCAGAACGTGAAGGATGTGCAGGTACAAACGACAGATGTGAACACCTTCGTGATACGTTCCGCCTTCCTGAGCGATAACGAACGTGCAGCCATTCAGGCCGCGATGGAAACCGCCTATGGCGCAGTGGAGGTAGTGCGCTTTGACAGCGTGGGGCCCTCCATCAGCAAGCAGGTGACCACCAATGGCGCGATTGCGGTCGCGGTGGCTGCCCTGGCAATCCTGATCTACATTACGGTGGCTTTCCGCAAAGTGGAACACGCCTTCCGCTATGGCATATGCGCCATTATCGCCATGATTCATGATGTGGCGGTCGTGTTCAGCGTCGCTGCCATTGGCTCGGTGCTATTCGGCTGGGAAATGGACGCCCTGTTCCTGACCGCTCTGCTTACCGTGATCGGCTTCTCCGTGCAGGATAAGATTGTGGTCTTCGACCGCATTCGCGAAAATTCCGGCCCGCTACGCCGCCTGGAATTCGAGAAGCTGGTCAACCACTCAATCGTGCAGACTCTGCAGCGTTCCATCAACACGCAGTTGATGACGGTGGAATTTCTCCTCCTGGCCATGGCGTTGATGGGCGGCGTGACCTTGCGGGAATTCTCGGTCGTCCTGTTGGTTGGCCTGCTCAGCGGGACATATTCCTCGATTTTCATCGCCGCGCCTGTGCTTGTCCTCTGGGAAAAGCAGGAGTGGAAGAAATGGTTCCGCCGCAACATGGCGACAGCTTGAAAAGCATAGGAATTGCCCGGCAGAAGCGACAAGCCGGGCAATTTTGTTGACCGCTGCGTGCACGCGCCAAGCTAGTGCCGCAAAGAAGCGAACCGACCGCGTTATAATAGCAAGCATGGCTGACGCCCTCTTAATTTACAATCCAGCTGCAGGCAGATTTTCGGTGCGCCCCTTCCTGAGCGACGTCATCCGTCCCCTGCAAGAACGCGGCTGGCGTCTCGAAGTGGCAGAAACGGTCAACGGACGGCATGCCACCCAGCTGGCACGTCTAGCAGCCAACGAGAATCTACGTGCCGTCTTTGCTATTGGCGGCGATGGCACCATCGGCCAGGTTGCCGCAGGGCTGGTAGGTTCGCCGACCGCCCTCGGCGTATTGCCTGCCGGGACGAGCAACGTCTGGGCGCGCGAACTCGGCTTGCCGGCATTCAGCTGGCTTAACCTGCGCGCGCTCGAAGCCAACGCGCGCCGCCTGGCACAGGCTTCCATATACGCTATAGACATTGGCTTGTGCAACGCGCAACCCTTCCTGATGTGGGCCGGCATCGGCTTGGACGCGCTCACCGTCCACAAACTCGAACCGCGCAAACGCTTCGCCAAGTATCTCGCCACCCCGCATTACGCCGCCGCGACCATCTGGAACGCGAGCCTGTGGCATGGACTGAACTTGCGCGTCCGGGCCAATGAGCGCTGCCTCGAAGGGCGCTTCCTCCTGGCAGTGGCGAGCAACATCCGTTACTACTTGGGCGGCCTGACTCAGCTCTCCCCGCGCGCCTACCTCGATGACGGAGAAATGGACCTCTGGCTGTTTTCCGGTGATGACCTAGCCGATGCGTTTCGTCACTTCTTCCACTTGCGCGCGGGACGTCACTTGGCCTCCAACCAGGTACGTTGCGTTCCTTTTCAAACTGTCCACATTGAATCCAATACCGCTTTCCCGATTCAGCTCGATGGCGAGCCGATGCTTGGCGCTTCAAAAGCCGATCTGCGCGTGATTCCAAAAGGGCTGCGCGTCCTTTTGCCCCAGGAAGCGACCTGCCTCCTCCGCTTGCAAGCAGAGGAGAAGTTATTGTAATCCGCTATGTGGAGCAAACACCCTTACGTGGTAATAACATTGAGCGCGTTCGCTCTGGCGATGGGGTTAATGGCCGCACTCTTGCTCTACCTTCTTCTGATCTCCCCGGCATCCCGGACACTTGCTCCAGACACATTCGCGGCGATGACCGTGATTCCTGCCGCCACGTCCACGCCGGTTCTCCTGCTTCCAACGTTCACGCCGCCCTTCGTCCCAACGCCGACAACGACGCCGCTGCCGGGGACACTCGCGATCGGTGGCTACGTGGAAATCAGTGGAACCAGCGTGGGATTACGAATACGCTCCGCGCCGGGTCTCGACGCGCCGCCTTTGTTCATCGGAGCGGATTCGGAGGTCTTTCAAATCAAGGATGGTCCCCGTCAGGCAGATGGATACACCTGGTGGTACCTCGTCGCCCCTTACGACAACACGCGCGCCGGTTGGGCAGTGCAGGATTACCTCGTTCCCATTCCCCCACCTTGATCCTCTTACAGAAGCACCAAATCGTTGTGGTGCACGACCTCGTCACCGTAGTGATAGCCGAGGATGGCTTCGATCTCCTCAGAACGGCGGCGGAGAATTTTCTTCAAATCACGGCTGGGATAGTTGACGATGCCGCGCGCCACCTCTTTGCCTGCCAGATCGAGAATACGCACCGTGTCACCGCGCTCGAAGTTCCCGCTCACGGCAACAACCCCGACCGGCAGCAGGCTGCCGCCGCGCCGCAGCGCGTTGACCGCGCCCTCATCGGCCGTCAGTGCGCCGGGGGAACGTCGCGCGCTGAGAATGTAACGCTTGCGGCTTTCGATGGATTCGGCGGTCGCCTCAAAGCGCGTGCCCAACCGTTCGCCCGCTAGTAGTCGCAGCAGAACGTCGGGCTCCTTGCCGGAAGCGATGATGCAAGTCGTTCCGGAACGGCGCGCTAAATCAGCGGCCTGAATCTTCGTCGCCATGCCACCGACGCCCAACTTGCCGCTACCGCCGGCGGCCTCCCAAATCTGGGGTGGGATTTCGTTCTCGCTGACCAGGGAAACCAGTTGCGCACCAGGGTGGACACGAGGGTCAGCGGTGAACAGGCCGGGTTGATCGGTCAACAGAATCAGAAGGTCAGCGTCAATCAGGTTCGCGACGAGGGCGGAGAGATTGTCGTTATCGCCAACGCGAATTTCCTCGGTAGCCACGGTATCGTTTTCGTTGATGATGGGGATAATGCCCTGAGCGAGCAGAACCAACAAGGTATTGCGAGCGTTCAAGTACGAACGGCGCGCGGTCAAGTCGGCGCGAGTCAAGAGCACTTGAGCGACCGTCAGGCCGTATAGGCTGAATACATGTTCATAGAGCGCCATCAAGCGTGGTTGGCCAACGGCTGCCAGCATTTGCTTGGCGGGAATCTCGCGCGGAAGTTGAGGAAAACCTAACGCCTCGCGCCCGGCAGCAATGGCGCCGGAGGAGACCAGTGCTACTTGATGCCCTGCCTCGCGGAGTCGAGCGATCTGGCGCGCCATCTCCACAAGCACCGGCGGATGCAGGCGCGCAGTACCATTCGTCAAAGTGGATGTCCCTAGTTTGACGACCAGCCGTCGGCCGTGAGCGGAGCTTTGCCCCATGCTGGCCTAACCTCCCAAGGCCTCGTTGAGCCACTCCAGGAAGCCTTTTTCCTTTGGTTTGGCGCTCGAACCTAGCGTGGCTGCCAGTTTCTCGAATAGTTCGCGCTGTTCTCTGGTCAGTTTCTTCGGCACTTCCACATTGACGATAACGAGTTGATCGCCGCGCCCGTTCTTGCGCAAATAGGGAACGCCACGCCCGCGCAGGGTGAAGATCTGCCCTGGCTGCGTTCCAGCCGGAATGCGAAGCGTTTCTTCACCGTCTACGGTCGGGACTTTAATTTCTGCGCCCAGGGCGGCTTGGGCGACGTTGATGTCCAGGTTAAGCAAGATGTCATTGCCGCGCCGTTTGAAGAACGGATGGTGTTGCACGCGCAGGACGAGGTATAAGTCGCCGTTCGGGCCGCCCCTGGCGCCAGGCTCGCCCTCGCCGCTCAGACGAATCTGGGCGCCATCGTCCACGCCCGCCGGCACGGCGACAACTTTCTGTACCGTCTTGCGTACCACGCCGCCACCCTGGCACGCGCGGCAGGGCGTTGTGATGACTTCTCCGCGTCCGCCGCAGGTTGGGCAAACAGTAGCTTGCATCATCGAGCCAAAGATGGTCTGCCGCACCTGGCGGATTTCGCCTCGCCCGCCGCAGGTCACACAACGTTGGGGCGATGTGCCTGGCTCGACGCCGGAGCCGCGACAGCGATCGCAATGCTCGTTGCGAGTGACTTCAATCGTCTTTTCTACGCCGAAGATGGCCTCTTCAAAGGTCAGCGACAGTTGCATTTGCAGGTCGCGGCCGCGGCGTGGTCTGCGTGCGCGCCCAGCCGTCCCGCCAAAGCCGAAGCCAAAACTGCCCAGGATTTCCTCAAAGATGTCGCTGAAATCCATCGTGGCAAAATCGGGCATGCTACCCAAATCGCCCAGGCCGGCGCGTCCGAATTGGTCATAGCGGCGGCGTTTCTCCGGATCCGAAAGCACACCATAAGCCTCATTGATTTCCTTGAATCGCTCTTCGGCGTCAGGCGCGTCGCTGACATCGGGGTGGTATTGGCGCGCCAAACGACGGAAGGCACTTTTGATTTCCTCCTGCGAAGCGTCGCGCGATACGCCGAGAATCTCATAGTAATCCCGTTGGGTCATACAGGTTTATCCTCTGCCTGAGACGATGCTGCCCCTGCTGGGATTCCCCCCTTCTCCGGAGAAACGGTCAACATGGCTTCCTGAAGGGTCTGACTCAAGGCGTGCACGGCTCGGCGGATGACCGCCGCGTCCTCGCCGGCCCTCTGCGCGCGCACAGCCTCCAGCGCAGCCTGTAGGCGACGTTTGACCTCATCGTTCAGGCACGCGTTCGCTTCATGCAGGTACTGCTCGGCAGCATGGATGGCGCTTTCCGCCGTATTGCGCGCCTCAATCAGCTCGCGGCGTTTTTTGTCCTCGGCAGCGTGCGCTTCCGCTTCCCGACGCATTCTTTCGATCTCCTCCTTGGAAAGACCCGAAGAGGCGGTAATGGTAATGTGTTGGCTACGTCCACCGGCTTTGTCCTGAGCCGTAACCTTCAAAATGCCGTTGACGTCAATCTCAAAGGTAACCTCAATCTGCGGCACGCCGCGCGGGGCCGGCGGGATGCCATCCAGGACAAAGCGACCAAGGGATTTGTTGTCGGCGGCAAGCGGCCGCTCCCCCTGCACTACGTGAATTTCCACCTGGGTCTGACTGTCGCTTGCAGTCGAAAAGACCCGACTGCGGCGGGTCGGAATCGTGGTATTGCGTTCGATGATAGGAGTAGCAACACCGCCTAGTGTTTCGACAGAGAGAGTCAGCGGAGTCACATCGAGCAAGAGAATATCTCTGACCTCGCCGGTCAACACGCCACCTTGAATGGCCGCGCCAATAGCCACCACTTCATCCGGATTCACGCCGTGATGGGGTTCCCTGCCGAAGAAATCCCGGACGGCTTTTTGAATCGCGGGCATGCGCGTCATCCCGCCAACGAGGATCACCTCGTTTACATCGGTCGGGGAAAGGCCGGCGTCAGCCAGGGCTTGTTTGACCGGAAACATGGTCCGTTCAACGATGTCGGCGGTCAACTGCTCCAAGCGGGCGCGAGTCAAGGTTAGCGCGAGGTGATGCGGTCCAGAAGCATCGGCGGCGATGTAAGGCAGGTTGATTTCGGTCTGAAGGACGCTGGAGAGTTCGATTTTGGCGCGCTCCGCAGCCTCCTTCAGGCGTTGCATGGCCTGGGGATCGGCGCGCAGGTCAATGCCGCTTTCACGCTGGAATTCCTGGACAAGATAGTCCATCAGCCGTTGGTCGAAGTCGTCGCCGCCGAGGAAGGTATCGCCGCTCGTGGCGTGAACTTGAAACACGCCCTCGTCCGCCTCAAGAATCGAGAGATCGAAGGTACCGCCGCCTAAATCGTAGACGGCGATGATCTCTTTTTTTCTTTTATCCAGACCGTAAGCCAGAGCGGAAGCAGTCGGTTCGTTGATGATGCGCACCACCTCCAGGCCGGCAATCCGGCCGGCATCCTTCGTAGCATTGCGTTGGGCGTCGTTAAAGTAGGCTGGCACAGTGATGACGGCTTGTGTCACCCTCTCGCCGAGGTAAGATTCGGCGTCTTGCTTGAGTTTGGCGAGAATCATGGCCGAGATTTCAGGCGGTGAATAGTCGCGCCCATCGAGCCGCACGCGTACATCGCCCTTTTCGGCGGGGAGGACCGGGTAGGGGACACGCGGCAGGATGCGTTGTACTTCGGGGTCTTCGTACTTACGACCCATGAAGCGTTTGATGGAAAAGATCGTGTTTGTGGCGTTGACGATGGCTTGATTGCGGGCAATGCGTCCGACCAGTCGCTCGTGGTTCTTATTAACTGCCACAACCGACGGTACCAGCCGCTCTCCCTCCGCCGAAGGGATGACGACCGGCTCGTTGCCAAGCATGACGGCGGCGACCGAGTTCGTGGTACCTAAATCAATACCCAGGATTTTATGCATACGGATTCCTCAAAAAAAGCAAGGCAGGATAGCGGCGTTACTGCGCCACCTTGACCAGCGCCGGCCGGACAACGCGCTCGCCGATCACATACCCCTGACGGACAACCTCGATGATGCGTCCGCTCTCGCAGTTCTCGGCAACTTCCTGCGCGATGGCTTCATGGAAACGCGGGTCGAAGATTGCTCCCTCGGCCGGGATGCGCTGCACCCCTTCTGCTTCCAGCAAGGCCTGCCATTTGCGGTAAATGAGTTCGATGCCATCTGCCCAGGGTAGTTCAGGAGGACGGGCCGCCAAGGCGCGCTCCAGGTCATCCAGAATGGGCAGGTAGCGCTGGATAATGTCAATCAGGACGACCTGATAGGTCTCATTCTTCTCATTCTCCACCCGCCGGCGATAGTTCTGGAATTCAGCGATTGCCCGTTGCCACCCTTCTTTATACTCGGCAGCTTGCGCCTGGGCTTCGGCAAGTTGTTTTTGCAGTTCTTCCAGCGAGAGGCCAGCGGGCTGTGCAGTTTCCGCGCTTACCGCCTCGCCTTCCGCGGGAACAGCCTCGGCGGGCAATTGCGATTCGACCTCTCCCTGAGCAGCTTGTACCTGATCTTCATTATTATTTCTCTTGTTGCGCATATTCTTCTCCTAACATGACTGCTGCGACGAGATCGCTCAATAAATCGGCCATGAAGCGCACAATGGGGATGGTGCGCGTATAAGACATGCGCATTGGGCCAAAGACGCCCAAGGCGCCGCTGGCAAGGCCGTTGATGCCGTAGCGAGCAAGCACGACTGAACACCGTTCGAGTTCTTCCCATTTGCCTTCGCCGCCAATCAGCACTTGCACATCGCCGATCTCGGCGTTGGAGATGGTGCGCGCGAGGAGTTCTTGTAGGCGAGCCCGTTCTTCGAAAAGTTGTAGGGCGCGTCTCGCCTCGCCCGATTCGACGAATTCCGGTTCAGCAAGAATATTGCTCAGCCCATCCAGGTAAACCTCACCAGCAATGCGCTGCTCGTTGCGTTCCATGTCCTGCACAACCAGCGTCAGGACATCTCTTTCCAGGGCATCCGCGCGTGGGGGTAAACTGCCCACCTCCGCCGGAGTCTTGCCTGCGCACAGGTGGTTGAGCACATCGGCGGTCTGACTCAGGTGTTCCTGCGACACCGGCTCGGCCAGAGTCAGAATCTGCTGTGAGATTTCGCCGCCGTCGAAGACCAGCACCATGAGCACTTGGCGTCCTTGCGTGGAGATGAGTTCGAGGTGGCGGAAGCGGGCACGCGGAGCATGGAGCCCTGTTACCAGCGAGGCCGCGCGCGATTGACGCGCAAGAATCGATGCTGCCAGCGGCATCCATTCCTCCATATCTTGCCGCGCCTGATGGAATTGATGACTAATGGTGCGCCGCGCCGATTCGGGCAAGTCGCTTTGATAGACAATGCGCGTCACAAAATAGCGGTAGCCCTCCTCCGTTGGCACGCGTCCGGCGGAGGTATGCGGCTGGCGCAGGTAGCCAGCCTCGGTCAGCGCGGCCATCTCATTGCGGATGGTCGCCGGGCTGAGACCAAGAGGATAACGCTCAACCAATCGCCCGGAACTGACCGGCTGTGCTGTCTCAATGTAATCACGCACGATAAGCGCGAGAATCAATCGCTGGCGCTGAGACAATTCACGCATCGCTTCTTCCTTGAAGTTAGCACTCTCCCCTCGCGAGTGCTAAAACAATCGTTCCTAATCATACCATGCTTGTTTGAGGAACGTCAAATGAGAGGAGTGTTGCTGTCCGCGCCAAAGTTGTAACACAACTCTGGGAAGTCGTGCAACAGAGCCAGACCGCCGATAACGCTTGCGCGCACACCAAACCGGCCCCGCTTGACAGGGCATTCCTTGCCGTGTTATTATATCTCTGCCATGAACCAAAACGCTGAGCAGCGTGCCCCAGCACAGGAAAGGGGAGAAGAGAACCTTGCCGGCGAGTCGTCAAGTGGTGGCCGTTTTGAACGCGTCAGCGACACGCTAGCACGCCTGGGATTGACCGAGCTTGCCGTGCGTCTGGGCGGACACATTGTGTCGGTTGTCTTGATTCTGGCCATTGTCCTGGTGATGCAAGTCCTCTATCCGCCGGTTGCGCTTGCCACCGAAAGCGCGCCACGCGCGGCGACGCCGACCAGCCTGCCGTTATCGCTGGAAAGCATCCCCGTCAAAACCACGGGGGAATGGCAAGCCATTGGGCGTTCCACCTCGCCGCGCACCATCATCCCTTCCCGTCCACGCATCGAGGTTATTCAGTACACCGTACAACCAGGCGATACCGTTTTTGGCATTGCGGAGAAATTCGGCCTTAAGCCGAGCACAATCCTCTTCGGTAATTACGCCGTGCTGAAAGACACACCACACAGCCTGCGACCGGGGCAGGTGCTGAACATTTTGCCGGTAGACGGCACGTATTACGAATGGCTCGGCACAGAGAATCTGAGCAAGGTGGCAGCATTCTTTGGCGTGGACCCGGAAGTCATCATCAATTATCCAGGCAACCGTCTGGACCCTGAAACTATCGGCGATTACGCACAGCCGAATATCCCAGCCGGCACATGGTTGATCATCCCCGGCGGGCGGCGCGAACTGCTCTCCTGGCAGGCGCCGATTGGCATCACGCGGCAGAACCCGGCGCGCGCGAAAATTATTGGCCCGGGGGCATGCGGGGCGATTCCTGGCGGCGCCGTTGGCTTTGGCACATTCGTCTGGCCGACATCGAAGCACTGGTTGTCCGGATACAACTACTCGCCCGAAACCGGGCACTACGGCATCGATCTGGCCGGCGAGACAGGCAATGGCATTTTCGCCACCGACGCCGGCGTGGTCGTCTACGCGGGCTGGAACGATTGGGGATATGGGAACGTTATCGTACTCGATCACGGCACAGGTTGGCAATCACTTTATGCACATCTCAGCCAGATCAATGTTGTTTGTGGGCAGAGCGTTGGACAAGGCGAATTGATCGGCTTGATGGGCAGCACCGGCAATTCCAGCGGCCCACACCTGCACTTCGAATTGATGCACAGTCAATACGGCAAGGTCAATCCCCTCGACTACTTGCCCCCTCCCTAAATGTGAAACGGGAATCGGATCCGGCCGCTAGAGGGCAGGTTTTCTCATCGTTCGCGCGCTGCGTCTTGCTTGCTCCGCCGCGCGTGGACGTCCCAACTGTTGGTAAGCGCGCGCCAATGTCTCCCAGGCGCGCGCCTGTCCTTCGTCCAGTCGCACAGCCTTGCGCAATGGGGACAGCGCGGCGGTCACGCTTCCTGCTTCGTAGAGCGTTTCCCCCAAGAGCGTCCAATAGATGGCATTCCCCGGCGCCAACCGCGCCGCCTTGCGGTAAGCCAAGCGTGCTTCTTCCAGGCGACCCAGGGCGCGATAAGCGTCTCCCAGGCCGGCCCAGGCGACCGCCCGGCGCGGGTTGCCTTCAATGCTTCTCTGCCAGGCTTGTATTGCCGTCTCATTCTGACCGGCGGCGCTGTAGGCCATCCCCAGGCTCTCCCATCCCAACACATTGTTAGGGTCCAGTTCTATCGCTCGTTGACAGGCCTGGAGCGCGGCAGGAATATCGTCCTCCCCCAACGTTGCCAGGCCTAGTTCTATCCATGCCTGCGCCTCGAGTTTTTTTTCCCGCATCTGTTCGGCCAATTCCACGGCTCGATGACTCAACTCCCGTGCGCGCATGAAAGCCCCCCTCTGACGATACAGGGAGGCCAGTTCGAGAAGTAGGGAAAAGCGCGTTGCCTGCGATTCCGCGGCGTCGGGCAAGGAAGCCAGCATCGCCTCGCGCATGGCGACGGCGTCCTCTGTCGCCGTGTCACGCGGGGGAGAATCGCCTTTCTGCGCCGAGGGGAACGGCGCCGGAGTAGGAAATTCCACTACACGATGACGGAATGCCCAAAAATCCGGCGCGCGACGTGGCAGCTCGGAGGCTTCCTGCAACGTGAGCCAGAAGACCACACGCAATTTTTGCTCCACGAAAACCTCTCGATGCAGATTGAGCGCGCGGTACGCGTTGCCTCTACCCCTGCCTCCCCCCCAGCGCAGCCCCGTGACGAAAAACACAACCTGCGCGGCGCCCGCGCGTTGCGCCAGAATCCGGGCCACATCGAACTCGGCGGGCGTTACCTGGAAACGGTTCACCTCCTGCCCTAAGGCGCGCAGGCGTCCCTCCAGCACAGCCTCTGCTTGCTGACGAACGCCCTCGGTGGGATACACAGCCAGCAAAAGGGATGGTCTATCCCAGCGGATGGCAAGTTCAAGTTCTGCCAGCAAAATCTCCAGACATGCCTCGAAACCATCGTCTTGCTGCGTGATCGCCGCGCTCGCATGCATGTGCGCTTTGTCCTCTGGGCGTGCCCTATAGATATTCTCTCAAATGGCGGCTTCGCGTGGGATGCCTCAACTTGCGCAGGGCCTTGGCTTCGATTTGACGGATGCGCTCGCGCGTTACGTTAAAGTAGCGGCTGACTTCCTCCAGCGTATGGTCTTTGCCGTCAATCAGGCCAAAGCGCAGTTCCAATACCTGGCGTTCCCGCTCCGAAAGCGCGGCCAGAACATGCTGCACCTGCTCGCGCAGCATCTCGCGCGCGGCGGCATCCATTGGCTCGATGGCCTCTTCATCTTCAATGAAGTCGCCCAATTGGCCCGAATCCTCATCGCCCACCGGCCCTTCCAGCGAGACCGGCTCTTCTGCCGAGCGCAAGATGCGCTCCACCTTTGTCGTCGCCTGTTGCCAGCGACGTTGCAGGATTGGATCGAGAGGGCGATTCTCGGCGCGCGCCCGCAAAATAGCCTGCACGTCTTCCGGCGGGAGAAAGCCCACCTCCAAGGCCACCTCCTCACTGCTTGGTTCACGGCCTAACTGTTGCGCTAGCGAGCGTTGCGTCTTCATGATACGGGAAATTGACTCGAACAGGTGGACCGGGATGCGAATCGTACGCGCTTGCTCGGCGAGGGCGCGGTTAATGGCCTGACGAATCCACCAGGTGGCATAGGTGCTAAATTTGTAACCGCGTCGCGGGTCAAACTTGCCGATGGCGCGTAACAACCCCAGGTTTCCCTCTTGAATCAGGTCCAGGAACGAGACGCCACGCCCCAGGTAACGCTTTGCCACGCTGACCACCAGCCGCAAGTTCGCGCGAATGAGTGCCGCGCGCGCCTCTTCCGCGCGCAGGCGCACCGCCGTCAGTTCAGCGTTCAAGTCCGCCTCATCCGGCAAATGCCGGTAGAGCGTGCGCAAGACAGGCAGATCGCCATGCCGTCGGACATGAACCAACAACCATGTCGCGAACGGTTCAGGCAACAGATAGAGTACGAGAAACATGTTATAGGTGTGCGCGATTAACTCGTCCCACACCGAATCCTGACCCCAAGGCTGTTGCTCCATAAACGAGCGCAAATAGGAGGGCGAATCGCTCTCCCACGTCTGCTGTAACATTTGCGCTTCGCCCAGCATCAATGCCAGGTCGGGCAAGTTTGTTGCCAAGCGGTCGGCATCCTCCTTCGCCCGCTGCCAATCGGTCAGTAAATCGCGCAACGCCAGATGATACAATGTACGCGCCGGCGTCGCATCGGTCGTTCGGGCGAGCTTCCGGCGGCTCAGCGTCAGAATCAGACGCCGCCCTTCAAGTAGAGTGGCCAAGCGAAATTCGGTGTCCGCGTCTAACAGGCGGACGCCGCCAATTTCGCGCAGGTAGAGGCGCACCGGATCTTCCGCCAGCTCGGCCATCGCCTCCCCATCGCGCGCCCCGAGCGTTTCTTCCACGGCCAGGTCTTCGACCTCTTCCAGCAAGAGGTCCTTCTCAGACGGCGTCTCCAGCAGGTCAAGGGCGTCGCCAGCCTCCTCCAATCCCCCTACAGGCAGCGCCAGGCGAGAAACATCGGCCTCTTGTGGGGAACTTCCAGCTTCCGGAGTCGCGTCGGCGGCAAAAGGACGACGGGGGTAACGAGGGACAGGTTTCATTTTGCGGGCCATAGTTCTTTATCGAGATACAACAGCCTCCGGCGAGGCTCGATCGAGCGCCATAAGCGCCTGTCGCAACTGCTGCGCCATATTCAGATAGGCCGCCGCGCGCAGATCACCTTGCTCTTGTGCTTCCTCCTGAAGAAAGCGTATCTGGTTCAGGCGTTCATGGATGACTCGGCGACGAATCTGACGAACCGCGCGAAACAAGTCTTCCAGCAAACGATCCTCCAACGGGTCAGGCAGCTCGAACTGGCGAAGCAGATCGTCGACAACCTCATCAAGCGGGGGGGAAAGGTGGCATTTCAGGTAATCATCCACTTCCTGGGCGTCTTGTTCAAGCGCGGCGCGCAACAGGCGAAAGAGAATCTGATACCCAGTATACCCGAAATCTTCCTCCAACAGGCGGTTCAAGCCGACTTCTTGCAACATCCGGTCGAGACGATAGAGCAAGTCGGGTCGGCGCAAGAGCACGCTCAGCACATATGTCTCGAGACGACGAGCAGGAGTGAGCGAAGCGATCGCCGGCGTTGGTGAAGACTGGCTTTCAACCGAACGCGAGCGAATGCGGCGCGCTTCGACTCGGCTCCGCCGTCCCGTCGCGCCAACCAGGGCGCGTTCGTCCACGCGCAGAAAGCGCGCCAGTTTCTGACGGTAGGCTTCACGCTCGACCGCATCGGGAATGTCCTCGATCAGCGGCAACACCTGCGCGGCAATATCTGCCTTGACTTTGGCGTCTTCCAGATCCCGACCGGCTGCCAGCGTTTGCATCACGTGAACGACAATGGGCTGCGCGTCCTCGATGAGGGTCTGCCACTGCGCCGAATCGCGCTGCACGATTTCGTCCGGGTCAAGGGCATCGGGCAGGAGCGCCACGCGCAAATCGGCTTGTAAACGAGCCTCGTGACGCAACAGCCCGCGCGCGTCGAAACGCGATTCGGTGGTATGATCCAGGCTCTGTCGCGCCGCCGCTAGGCCGCGCAAAATAGCCGCCTGACCAGCTGCATCCGGGTCAAGCGCCAGGACGATGCGCCGCGTATAGCGCTTCAACAGGCGCAACTGATCCTCCGTCAACGCCGTACCCATCGGAGCGACCACGTTCTCGAAGCCGGCCTGATGCAAGGCGATCACATCGAAATATCCTTCCACAATGACTACCTGATTGGTCATTCGGATCGCCTTTCGCGCCCGGTCAAGGCCGTAAAGCAAACGACTCTTGGAGAAAATAGGCGTTTCAGGGGAATTGAGGAACTTTGGCACGTCGTTCGGATCGAGGACGCGGGCGCCAAAGCCGCACATGTTCCCGCTCTCGTTGCGGATGGGGATCATGATGCGATGACGGAAGCGGTCATAGTACGATCGCCGCGCGCCTGCCGGCGCCTTTGACGCTTCCTGACGTACGACAACAAGGCCGGCATCGATCAACTCCTGTTCCGTATATCCTTGCGCGAGAAAGTAATCCGACGTGACAGTCCAGGCCGCCGGCGCGTACCCCAGGCCAAAGGCTTCAAGGATAGCATCGCTCAAATGACGCCCGTCGCGCAGATACGAGAGCGCCTGTTGACCGTCAGGAGTATGCCATAATTGGTGCCGATAGAAAACCACCGCAGCCTCCAGGAGAGAGCGTAATCGCTCGTGCTCTTCCCTTTGCGCCTGTTGTTGCGGGGTTATTGCTTCCAGCACCACGCCGGCTCGCGCGGCCAAAAAGCACAAGGCCTCCTTAAAATCCCAACCCTCTTTCTTCATCAAAAAAGAGAAAATGTCGCCGCCTTCGTTGCATTGCCCAAAGCAATGCCACATCTGCCGCTCCGGCGAGACTACGAAGGAGGGAGTCTTCTCGCTGTGGAACGGACAAAGGCCGATGTAATGGCGTCCGCTGCGTCGCAATTTGACCGATTCGGAGACCAGATCAACAATATCCACGCGGGCTTTGATTTCATCTATCTGAGACATACCTTCCCGTCACTCGCCAAACCAACGCGTCCTCATCGCTGCGCCTGAGATGAGCGGCTCAAACCGCTGTAAGCGAATTCTCTGCCGCATGCCAGGCACATCGAATTATAGACGCGGAAGAGAGAGGATGCAAGGAAGAGGATGTCGCCGACCTTGGAACAATCCTACTTGTACGGCAACCTTGACCTTCGCGGTCGCCAGGAGTATACTTATAGCAGCGCCGAAGTGGCGGAACTGGCAGACGCGCACGACTCAAAA
>FMJZ01032760.1_pt1 | contig 32621 bp, 29 predicted proteins | sample 1987881 | NCBI WGS metagenome assembly FMJZ01 (sample SAMEA4378227, study PRJEB15110) | soil metagenome | biome: soil; feature: Field; material: Soil | place: India | collected 2015-03-11 | depth 0 m
GACTGTCGGTGCTGGCGTGGTAACACAGATAATTGAATAAAAAACAAAAAGGATAATATGAGGATGATCATTAGTCTTGCCTGCACGAATTGTAACAACAGAAATTATACAACGACTAAGGACAAGAAAAAACAGGCGCGGTTGGAGATTAAAAAGTACTGTAAATTCTGTCGGAAGCACACGGTGCACAAGGAAGTAAAATGACACTGCGAGATTCCAATAATCTGGCATACCTTAAAATCCTGTTGATTTCGTTTTTAGGTATTTAGGCATTTTGAGCTCTTTGGTGTTTATTATAATTTTTAGGCCTGTAGCTCCAACGGTAGAGCATCCGGCTCCAAACCGGAGGGTTGGGGGTTCAAATCCCTCCAGGCCTGGATATAGAAAAAGTGATTAACAAAATAATTGATTACATTAAAGGTGTTTATTTGGAAATGAGAAGGGTCTCTTGGCCAACGAGGAAGGAACTTGTTGGTTCAACGGTTATTGTTATTCTTATATCAATATTTGTTGCTTTGATTATATTCGTTCTGGATCGTATTTTTACGGCGCTGTTAGGTATAATCATTAGATAATAATATGAACTGGTATGTTGTACACACATTAACTGGACACGAACAAAAGGTAAAAAGAATATTAGAAAGGATAATAAAAGAACAGGGAATGGAAAATCTTTTTGGAAAAATCATTATTCCTGTTGAAAATCTTATTAAAATAAAAAAAGGGAAAAAAGTAATGGAAGAAAGAAGGCTTTATCCTGGTTATATTGTTATTGAAATGGAAACAACGAATGAGGCATTAAAACTTGTTAACTCGGTACCTGGAGTCACCCATTTTCTGGGCACGAGAAACAAACCGATACCACTGGGAGAGGATGAAGTTAATGCACTTTTAGCGCAAGTTGAAGAATCCAAAAAAAAGATTGTCACAAAAATACCTTTTACAAAAGGAGAAAGGGTGACTGTAATAGATGGACCGTTTACTGATTTTGTTGGCACGGTAGAAGAAATTTATCCTGAAAGAGAAAAGGTAAAAGTGATGGTAGTAATATTTGGAAGACCGACACCTATTGAACTCGGTTTTCACCAATTGAAGAGCTTCTGAAAGGAGTTTTATGGCGAAGAAAGTCGTTGCCGTTGTTAAATTACAAATTCCAGGGGGCAGTGCTACACCAGCACCTCCAGTAGGACCGGCATTGGGTCAACACGGCGTGAATATTATGGAATTCTGTAAGGCATTCAATGCTGAAACCAAAAACCTTACAGGACTTGTCATTCCGGCAGTTGTTACTATTTATAACGACCGTTCCTTTACTTATGTTCTAAAAAGCCCGCCGGCATCAATTCTTTTAAAACAGGCAGCAGGAATTGCCAAAGGTTCTGCCCAGCCGAATCGCGACAAAGTCGGAAAAATCACAAAGAAACAACTTGAGGAGATTGCTAAGCGTAAAATAAAAGATCTTAATTGCGATAGTCTTGAAAAGGCAATGCAAATAATTGAAGGAACGGCAAGAAATATGGGTATAATTGTGGAGCAGGAATGAAGAGATCAAAACGTTTTAAAGAAGCATTATCAAAGATTGACAAAAATAAGAAATATCCTTTAAAAGAAGCTATTGAAACCTTAAAGAACATTGCAAATGCGAAATGCAATGAATCTGTGGATATCGCAGTCAAGCTAAATATCAATATAAAGAAACAGGACCAGATGGTTCGCGGAACTTCTGATCTACCTTATGGTACAGGTAAAATAAAGAAAATACTCGTTCTCACAAAGGGAGAAAAAGAAAAAGAAGCGAAGGAAGCGGGTGCTGACTATGTTGGTTTTGAGGAATATATAGAAAAAATTAAATCGGGCTGGATTGATTTTGACAATATCATAGCAACACCCGATGCGATGTCTGAAGTGGGTAAACTTGGTAAAATACTCGGTCCCAAAGGTTTAATGCCATCTCCAAAAACTGGAACTGTGACATTTGAAGTTGGTAATCAAGTAAAGGCATTAAAAAAAGGAAAAATTGAATTTAAGACTGACAAAGGTGGTTGCGTTCATGCCCTGGTAGGCAAAGTATCCTTTCCATCTGAACATCTTGAAGCTAATATCCAGGCATTTATGCAGGATCTCATTGCTGCCAAACCAACCACAGCTAAAGGTCAATTCATAAAATCTATAACCATCTCCTCTACTTTCGGACCTGGAATTAAATTAAATGAAAAAGACTTTCTAAAATCAAAATAAAGTTTAAATAAAACTTTCAAATGGGAGGAATAAATGCCATCGCAAAGAAAAATTGAAATCTTGAAAAAGAGTACGGAGATGATGAAGAATGGAAAGGCATTTTATTTTACTGAGTTCACAGGACTTAATGTCCAGCAATTAGAAAACTTACGACGGGAATTGAAAAAAAATCAATGTAATTATCTTGTGGTCAAAAATACCCTGGGACTCTTGGCCTTGAAAAACTTGGGCTATGAAATTGATTCAATAAAGAAAATATTTTATGGACCAATCGGTATAGCAATCGCATATGATGATCCTCTTGTTCCAACCAAGATTCTTAAGAATATCCAAGGATTAAAAATTAAAGGCGCTTTTGTTGAAGGAAATGTTTATGACGCAGGTGGGGTTGCCGAGCTCGCAAAAATACCAACAAAACTTGTCCTTTTACAATCCGTTGTTGGTTCGCTTAATATACTCGGCAATCTTGTTAATACATTAAATAGTGTTATACAAAATTTAGTTTATACCATTGATGGAATTAAAACCAAAATCAATAGTTAAATAAGGGGGTAAGAAATGACAACAAAAACTAAAAGAAGCGTTGCTGAATTGGTTGACGATATAAGCAACCTTACGGTTCTTGAACTCTCAGAACTTGTAAAGTCGCTCCAAGAAAAGTTTGGTGTTACCGCTTCTGCACCAGTTCAAGTGGTTGCCCAAACCGTCTCTGGTGACGAACCAGCAAAAGCAGCAACAGAAGAAAAGAGCGAATTTACAATAACATTAACCGCCAGTGGTGATAAGAAAATACAGGTTCTAAAAGTGTTAAGAGAACTCACTGGCTTAGGGCTAAAAGAGGCTAAAGACCTCGTTGACAACCCGCCAAAAGTAATAAAAGAAGGAGCCACAAAAGAAGAAGCACAAAATTTCAAAACCAAACTTGAAGAAGTCGGGGCAACAGTTGAAGTAAAATAAAAATGGTTATTGGGTTGGGCCTTGAGTATGGCATTTCCTGCACCCCGACCCACAAACCTATTTAATAAATAGGAGGCATATGAATAATATACTTGATTTTTCAAAAAATAAAGTGGTCTTTGAAATGCCCCATCTTCTTGAGATTCAAACTGAATCGTTCAAAAAATTTCGCGATGTTGCTTTAAATAGAATATTCAACCAGGCTTTTCCTGTAAGTGGAATCCACAATAAATACGAATTGCGATATATTGGTTACCGCCTCGGTTCTCCTAAATACTCGGTTCAGGAAGCGATTGAAAAGGGAGTTACATATTCTCTACCGTTGCGAGTCAGTTTTCAACTGCTGTCTAAGGAGGACAATATTCTTCGTTCGGTTGTGGAACAGGAAATATACCTATGCGACCTACCACTGATGACACACCGAGGAACATTTATTATCAATGGTGTAGAAAGGGTGATAGTAAATCAAATTCACCGCTCGCCCGGTGTGTATTTTAGCGAAGAAAATGGTAATTATTCCGCAATGGTGATACCTTATCATGGACAATGGATTGAATTTATTGTCGATCCACAAAATATATTATGGGCTATCCTTGACCGAAAGAAAAGAATATCCGGAACACTCTTTTTAAAAAGTCTGGGGTATATAAAAAATGAAGATATAGTGAGTCTTTTTTACCCAACAAAAATAATAGATTTAGATGCAGCAAAGAATTGTTTTCTTGCAGAAAAATTTGAGTTTAATGATGTTAAACTGGAGGTCCTGGACCTGATTGACGAAACAAATTATGATATATTGAAAAACAATGCCGTTAAAAAGGTAAAGGTCGTAGACGCTCATGATACAGGCGTCACTATTCTGGCAAATACAATTAAAAAAGATCCGGAGACAATAACAAATGTAGAGGATGCAGCAAGAAAAATTTATTCGTTGCTAAGAACTATCCCACCACCGACGCCGGAATTTGCGATAAATTATATAAACGACCTTCTTTTCAACAAGAATTATTTTGACCTTAGCGAGGTCGGTCGCTTTAAACTTAACCAGCAACTGGATATCAAAAAAGATCTGAGGAATACAAATTTTACCAAAGACGATTTAATCAAGGTGTTAAAGAAATTATTAAGATTTGCTAATAAAGAATTTGAACCCGACGACATTGACCATCTTGGGAACCGACGCGTAAGAAGGGTTGGCGAGCTGTTAGAAACTCAATTTAAACAGGCAATAACCCAGCTTATCCAGAGTATAAAAGAGAAGGCTTCTTTGATGGACGAAAAAGACCTCTCACCCCAGGACCTTATTAATCCCCATCTTGTATCCAATATATTAATGAAATTTTTTACCACATCCCAGTTATCACAATTTATGGAACAGACAAATCCAATATCAGAAATGACGCACAAACGCCGCATCTCATCACTGGGTCAAGGGGGACTCACCCGACAAACCGCAGGATTTGAAGTTCGTGATGTTCATTATTCTCACTACGGTCGTATCTGTCCCATCGAAACACCCGAAGGTCCCAATATTGGATTGATTTCAAGTTTAGCCAGTTATGCCCGTATAGATGAATACGGTTTTATTGTTACACCATACTGGGAAGTAAAAAATGGAGTCGTTAAGAACAAATTTGTCTATTTACGGGCAGATGAAGAAGATAAGTATACAATTGCTCAAGCAAATACGCCCGTGGATAAAAATGGTAGGATTTTAACCGACCGTGTTCTCTGCCGGAGGAAAGGCGAATTTCCGATGGTTTCCCCAGAAGAAGTGGATTATATGGATGTTTCACCAGAGCAGGTATTCAGCCCAACTGCTTCATTAATACCATTCTTAGAGCACGACGATGCTGATAGAGCCTTGATGGGCTCAAATATGCAACGGCAGGCTGTCCCATTAATCAATCCTGATATACCACTTGTTCAAACTAATATGGAAAACAAAGTTGCCCGGGACTCAGGTACGATACTTATTGCAGATGATGATGGAATTGTGGATTATGTAGATGCAAATCAAATTGTTGTAAAAAATAATAAAGGAAGAAAAATTAAATATCATCTTGCCAAATTCATTCGTTCCAATCAAAATACCTGTATTCATCAGCATCCTTTAGTGCAGATTGGTGATACGATTAAAAAAGGTCAAATCCTTGCTGATGGATATGCCACCAAAGAAGGTGTGCTTGCGCTTGGCAAAAATGTGCTTGTAGCCTTTTTACCTTATCTTGGATATAATTTTGAAGATGCAATTGTTGTGAGTGAAAAATTATTGAAAGACGATACCTTTACATCCATCCATATCCTTGAATTTGATTGCGAAGTGAGGGAGACAAAATTGGGACCCGAGGAAATCACCAGGGATATCCCAGGTATTCCTGAATCGATGTGTAAAGACCTTGATCAATTTGGAATAGTGCGCATTGGTGCCGAAGTTGGACCCGATGATATACTTGTAGGAAAGATAACACCAAAAGGAGAAAGTGAACTAACACCTGAAGAACGGTTGATGCGGGCAATCTTTGTAGAAAAATCAACAAATGTGCGCGATACATCGCTTCGTGTTGAACCCGGCGTTGAAGGTGTTGTCATCGATGTGCGTGTTTTGACGCGTCGGACAACAGACCCTCTAGCAAAAGCAGTAATGGAAGAACGCGAGAAAAAAGTTAGACAGGAATTTATGCAGGCATACAATGAAATTTGTAGCACGCGCAATGAAGTATTAAAACAATTATTAAAGGAACAAACCGCCTCGTCAACTATTCGCGATGATAAAGAAAGAGTAATTTTAAAGAAAGGACAAAAATTTGATGATGAATTTTTCAGTAATCTAACCACTGAAAAAATCACTGCTGATGATAAATTTGTTGATAATGAAAAATTGCACGAAAATATTACGAAAATAATTAAAGAATATGAAGAAACCTTTCAGCAACTCAAAGCCGACGAAAAAATTGAGAAGGATAAATTGTTGCGTGGAGATGAACTGCCATATGGAGTTTTAAAAATAGTAAAGGTATATATTGCTCAGAAAAGAAAGATTTCGGTGGGTGATAAAATGGCCGGGAGACACGGGAATAAAGGTGTTGTTGCAAAAATCGTACCTGAAGAAGATATGCCATATCTTGCTGATGGAACTCCGATCGACATCGTTTTGAATCCCCTTGGTGTTCCTTCAAGAATGAATGTCGGACAGATTCTTGAAACCCATCTGGGCTGGGCAGCAAATAAAATGAAATTTTATGCCCTTTCACCGGTTTTCAACGGTGCCACGGTTGGAGAGATTAAAGAAAAATTAAAAGAGGCTGGGTTGCCTGAATCTGGACAAGTTACTCTATATGACGGACGGACCGGGCTACCATTTGATTCTGAAGTTACTGTTGGCTATATGTATATGTTAAAATTGATTCATATGGTGGATGAAAAAATGCATGCCCGTTCCAGTGGTCCATATTCACTCATCACCCAACAGCCATTAGGTGGAAAAGCACAATTTGGTGGTCAGAGACTTGGTGAAATGGAAGTGTGGGCACTTGAGGCCTATGGCGCAGCATATACACTCCAGGAAATGCTGACCGTAAAATCAGATGATGTAGATGGAAGGGCTTCAATGTATGAAGCACTTATTCGTGGTAAAAATCCGCCAAAACCACGAGCACCTGCATCTTTCAATGTATTACTGAAAGAATTGCAAGGACTATGTCTCAATGTAAGTTTTGTGAAAAAGGAGGAATCTAATGAAACATAATCCTCCGGAGTTATTTAATTTTACAGATTTTACTGGAATAAAGATAAGTCTTGCGTCGCCCGAGGTAATTCTATCCTGGTCAAAAGGTGAAGTCATGAGGGCTGACACTATAAATTATAGAACTCAAAGGCCAGAAAAGGATGGATTATTCTGCGAAAAAATATTCGGACCGGTAAAAGATTTTGAATGTGCTTGCGGAAAATATAAAAAGGCAAAGTACAGAGGGACTCTCTGTGACCGATGTGGTGTAGAAGTCCAGCCAGCATCGGTCCGCAGAGAAAGAATGGGACATATCGACCTTGCAGTTCCTGTTGCCCATATTTTCTTTTACAAGATTCCACCCAGTAAAATTGGCTTACTTTTAGATCTAACAATAAACCAACTAGAAAGGATATTAAATTACGAAGATTATATAGTTGTAGAACCCGGTAATTCACCCTATCCAAAGGGACGAATTCTCAATGAAGAAGAGTATCAAGAAACCAAAGCAAAAAATTATGAGGGCTTCAGGGCTGATACCGGTGGACAGCCCATTTATGATCTATTGAAAGAAATAGATTTAGAGAATCTTGCCGCGGATCTTAGAACTAAATTGGAAAAGGAAACCCTTGAAGCCAGAAAGATCAAACTGCTGAATAAACTAAAACTGGTGGAAGCATTGAGACTTTCTGAAAATCGTCCGGAATGGATGATGTTAACAAGAATTCCTGTCATTCCCCCAGATTTGAGACCTCTAGTAGCACTTGAAGGGGGTAGATATGCCACCAGTGATCTAAATGATCTTTACAAAAGGGTAATTACCCGAAATAATCGTGTTAAGCAGTTGCTTTCTGGAATTAAAACACCAGATGTGATCGTCCGCAATGAAAAAAGAATGCTACAGGATGCGGTTGATGCACTTTTGGATAATTCAAGAAGGACAAGACCGATAAAAGGAAGAGGCAACAGGCCATTAAAATCACTTGCTGATGCATTAAAGGGTAAACAGGGAAGATTTCGTAGAAATTTGCTGGGTAAGAGAGTAGATTATTCTGGACGGTCGGTGATAGTCGTTGATCCGAATCTTAAATTGTACGAATGTGGCATTCCGAAAGAAATGGCACTTGAATTATTCAAACCTATGATCATTCGTAAACTTGAAGAAAGAGGCGTAGTTGACTCAGAAAGAAGTGCACGCAGACTTGTTCGTTCCCGTTCTGCTGAAGTCTATGAGATCTTAGAAGAAGTAATAAAGGAACATCCTGTTTTATTAAATAGGGCGCCGACACTCCACCGTGTATCAATCCAGGCATTTTTACCGGTTTTAAAAGAAGGACGCGCTATCGCCATTCACCCACTTGTATGTGTTCCATATAACGCCGACTTTGATGGAGATACAATGAGTGTTCATATACCACTATCACCAGAGGCTATAATGGAATCATATCTGCTTATGCTTTCCATCCATAATATCAGAAGTCCAGCAAACGGCAAAGCGATGATGATTCCCACCCAAGATATAGTCATTGGGCTACATTATCTAACAAAGATGCACAGCAATAAAAAACCGGTAAAATTATATGATGATATTGATGAAATTAACTTCTCATTAGAAAATAAATATCTTTCTCTCCATGACCCGATAATATATAAATTCAAAGATAAAAAAATTGAAACCACACCGGGAAGAGTAATTTTCAACCAATTCTTACCCGAAGAAATGCGTTTTAAAAATGAAACATTAACCAAGAAAAAAATTGCTGCAATCGTTGATGAGTGTCTAAACAAATTTGATATTACAAAAACGGTTGAACTTCTTGATAATATAAAAATACTGGGTTTTGAATATGCAACCCGTTCAGGGTTGACCATAGGTATTGATGATATGATAAGCCCGAGAGATAAAGAAAAATTATGGAATGAAGGTTTAAAAGAGATCACAGAGATTAATAATGCGCACAAAAGAGGACTAATATCGGAAACTGAGAGATACAATAAAGTAATAGATACATGGACAAAAGTAGCAAGTGATATAGAAGAGGAATTGATTAAAGAATTAGGTCAGAATCGTAATGGATTCAATCCCTTGTATATGATGGTAGAATCAGGTGCAAGGGGCTCAAGGAATCAGGCAAATCAAATATGTGGTTTACGGGGTTTGATGTCTAAGCCCCAACGTAAGGTAAGTGCAGTTCAAATAATTGAAACCCCCATAAAATCTTCCTGTAAAGAAGGACTCACTGTTCTTGAATATTTTATATCAACCCACGGTGCAAGAAAAGGATTAGCAGATACTGCTTTAAAAACTGCAGATGCTGGTTATCTGACACGGAGGCTTGTTGATGTAGCCCAGAATGTTACGATAACCATTGAAGATTGTGGAACGATTTTGGGACAGGAAATCACTGCTCTAAAAGAAGGCGAGAAAATAGTTGAACCATTGAACGAAAGAATTAAAGGACGCGTTGCTTTAATCGACATTGTTGATCCAACCACAAACGAAATTATGGTGAAGGCGGGCGAAGAAATAGATGATGAGACTGCAGAAAAGATAGAGAAAAGAGGCATCAGTAGTGTTAAAGTTCGGTCCATCTTGACCTGTGAGGCACTGGTTGGACTCTGTGTTAAATGCTATGGAAGAAATCTTGCCACTGGCAGAATGGCGGAACTCGGTGAAGCCGTAGGAATTATAGCTGCCCAATCAATTGGTGAGCCAGGTACCCAGCTTACCTTAAGAACATTCCATGTTGGTGGAGCGGCACTAAGAATTGCAGAAAGTACAGAGCGCGCTGCTGATTTTGACGGCGAAATTTTGTTTGAAAAAATTTCAGTAGTTGAAAACGCTGCAGGAAAACTTGTTAGTCTAAATGACAAGGGAAAGATAATTCTAAAAGAAATTTCAAAGGATAAAGAAACATCAAAAGCAAAGGCACGCAAAACAACCTATAATATCCCAATTGGTGCTACAATCTATGTAAAAGACAAACAAATCGTCAAAGAAGGTGAAATTTTATTTGAGTGGGACCCTTATTCTATTCCTATTGTATCGCCCGTCGGAGGCAAGGTAAAATATAAAGACATAGAACCCAACTTAACGCTTCAGGAAAACTGGGTAGACGAAAGATCCGGAGGTAAGCAGGCGATTATTGTTGAAGACCGTATGCGTAAGCTCCATCCCAAAATACTTATTTATGACTCGAAAAATGAAAAAGAAATTAAAAGTTTTTCAATCCCTGCAGGGGCATATCTTATGGTAAAAAAGGACGAAACGATAACCCCAGGAACCTTAATTGCGCGTATTCCAAAGGAAATTGGCAAAAGTAAAGATATAACTGGTGGACTCCCCAGGGTTGAAGAGCTTTTTGAAGCAAAATATGTAAAAGACGCGGCTGTGGTTTCGGAAATAGATGGAATTGTAGATATTGAAGAAGAAAAAGGAACCTGGATAATTACCGTAACCCCTGAGGCTGGAGATAAAAAGGTTTATAAAATACCAACATCAAGATTTCTAAAAGTCCATTCAGGAGAACAAATAAAGGCAGGCGACCCATTGTGTGTAGGACCGATAGACCCTCACGATATTTTGAGAATCAAAGGACCAATGGAGACACAAAGATTTTTAGTTAACGAAATCCTTGAGGTCTATAGAATTCAAGATGTAAAGATTGATGATAAGCATATTGAAGTAATTGTGCGTCAGATGCTTCAGAAAGTAAAAATTGATGATCCAGGCTCTACACCTTTTGTCAGTGGTGAAATCGTTGACAAAAGAAGGGTAATGGAAATCAATCAAAAATTAATAGCCACTGAGGGTGAAAATGTCAAACCCGCAACATACAGTCCGCAGCTCTTGGGAATAACCAGGGCTGCTCTCTCCAGCGAATCTTTCTTCTCTGCTGCTTCATTCCAGGAAACAGCCAAAGTTCTTGCTGACGCATCAGTTGAAGGAAAAGTTGACAATCTTGAAGGTTTGAAAGAAAATGTTATTGTTGGAAGAATAATCCCGGCCGGAACCGGATTCAAAAAATTCCAGAACATAGAATTGGTTGATGAAAAATCAGTCGAGGTTGAAGCAGGATAATGTTTTTCAACAGTAGTTTAATTTAACCTTATAGTCGCAAACCAAAGAAGTGATTAAAAAATTCCCGTAGGAATATAATAACTGGAACAGCAAGGATTAGTCCCCAAAATCCAGCAATTGTCCCTCCCAGAATAAGGGCAAGGATAACAATCGCCGGATTTAAACGCGCAGCCTCGCCAATAATAATCGGTCCCAGAATAAAATTTTCCAACAACTGTTCACCCAAATAAATTATTAATATTTTTATTAATGTTATCATTGGTGGAGGTGTTAAAAATCCTATGAGAATAGCGATGATTAGACTTAACACAAAACCTACATTAGGAATCATATTACATAGTCCAGCAATAATACCTAAAAATACATAATATCGTACTCCTAAGAGCCATAACATAAAACCTATAATAAAACCAACAACAATCATTAAAATAAATTGTCCACGAAAATACCGCGAAAAACTAATATTCAATTTTTTGATAAAATTATTAAATCCTTGCTGCTCTTCTTCAGGTAATAAATTTTTGACCCATTGGGCAATCCTTTGGCGATCAGCAAGAAAAATATAAGCAACGAGCGGAATAAGAATGAAATTATATACTAATAAAATAATACCTCTGACCCCCTGTCCAACCTGATTTATTGTCTGCATAATACTACTTACAATCGTTCCAAGATAGTTACTTAATGTATTCAAAATGACCTCTTGGTCGAGATGAATGCCAACTGCATCTAACCATTGTGATACCGCGTCTATCAACAATTTACTGCGGTTAACAAACTCTGGAATTTTGGCAACAAGGAATTTCAATTCATTAACAAGATTTATCGTCAGCAAAAACAAAATCAGCGGAACAATAGCGATTAATGGCAAAAGAATGATTAATATTGCAACTGTCCGTGGCAATTTTTTCCTTTCCAGCAAGTCAACCAGTGGACCAATAATATAGGCAATCCCTGTACCAATAATAAAAGGCACCATTATTGGAAAATAGCGAATAACGACATAGGCGCACAATAGAAAAATTGAAACGAGAAACAATGGGCGAACATCTCCTGCTCTACGGTATGGCCATAAAATAAACACAACCAGCAACAATAACCACAATGGCGAGAAAATTTTTGAAATGATAAGAAAGATTAGTAAAATAGCAATTGCAATATAAATTAATATTCTGTCCATTCTACAGAATTATATATAGTTATCCAACAAAATCAAGCAAGATACATCAAGCTTTACTATATGGAATCGGATATGGCACAACCTATCGCGCGGTTACTTGTAGATACAGATTGTTAACCTAAGATGTTTTTTTCCAGATAATGATAGGCATTTATTGCTGCCTGGGCTCCTTCGCTACATGCTACAACAACCTGACGAATCCCCTTTGCCCGCACATCTCCGGCTGCAAAAATTCCCCTTACAGATGTTTCATAATTTTCGTTTGTAATAATAAACCCGTTTCCATCGGTCTTCAAAATATCTTTTATAAACTGTGAATTTGGTATTAATCCAACATAGATAAATATCCCGCCTACTTTAATATTCACTTCTTCACCGGTTGTGCGATTCTTAACTTTTATTGATTCAACGCGTGTCTCACCATCAATGCCTACAACTTCATAGTTAAGGAGAAATTTGACATTTTCGTTATTAGCAAAATAATCGTATAAAATCCTGTCAGCCGTTATTTTGGGTAAAATTTCAACAAATGTAATGGAACGGACAAATTTTAAAAGGAAACGCCCTTCCTGAAGTCCTGAATTTCCACAGCCAATGATAGCAATATCCTGTTTTTTAAAAAGGGGACCATCGCAGGTTGCACAATAACTCACGCCTCTACCTAAAAATTTTTCCTCCCCTAACACATTCAATTTACGTGGTGAAGAGCCAGTTGCAATGATAATAGTCCGTGATAAAATTTCCGTACCATCTAAGTAAGTATAGAATATCCCATTTTCTTTTTTTATACCCTTTACTTCTCCCTGTATCATCTCAACACCAAAGCGTTGACAATGCCTTTTCATTAAATCACTAAGTTGACTTCCGGTTACGCCATCGGGAAATCCAGGAAAATTTTCAATCAAATCTGTAGTCGTCATAATACCACCTGGTATGCCTTTTTCAATGAGCACTGTATTCAATCCTGCCCTGGCTCCATAAATACCTGCAGTCAAGCCTGCTGGGCCTGCTCCAATAATTATTAAATCATATATCTTATTATTCATAATTTAGTTCTATATCGGAACAATAAATCAAATTTTACCTTCTAATTTTAATCCACCTGCCTTCTCAAGAAAGTCGGTATATCAAGATCGTTAGTATTATACACTTTTTCTTTGGTTTCTTTCTTGATTTCACGACGTTTAAAAGTTGGCCAATCGTAATTCTCAGCACGAATTCCAACATCAATCTTTGATTCAGAAATCTCTTCGGCAATGCCCGTTGCAACAACGAGTATTTGAACCTTATTATTCATAGTTTCATCAACCACGAGTCCAATTTTGGCGTTAACATCAGCATTATTGACCGCACCCATTATCATATTTGCTGCTTCAGTAACTTCCTTCATCTTAACATCAGAACCACTGATGTTTATCAAGATACCCCTTGCACTACTGATTGAAATATTATCCAACAATGGTGAAGAAATTGCTGCCTGCGCCGCCTGGGTTGCACGATTTTCGCCCTCGCTTATGCCAAGTCCGAGTATTGCCTTGCCTTTTTCAGTCATTACCGCACGAACATCAGCAAAATCAAGGTTCATAATACCTGGTTTTGTTATCAGTTCTGCAATCCCTTTTATTGCATTAAAGAGTACAATATTTCCCGCCTTCAGTGTATCAACTGCATTCTGATCCTGAGGGAATACCATATTGATTTTATCATTGGGTATACAGATCAATGTATCAACAATTTCACCGAGTTCCTCTATACCTCTTTCTGCTATCTTCAATTTCCTTGGTGCTTCATGACTCCAGGGTTTCGTTACCACAGCGATGACAAGAGCGCCACCATCTTTCGCTTCCTTAGCAATTACTGGAGATGCACCGGTTCCGGTTCCACCGCCTTCTCCGCAGGCAATGAAAACCATATCTGCATCCTTAATAATATTTTTTATCTCTTCTCGTGATTCCTCTGCTGCTTTACGCCCTATCTCCGGATCACCACCAGCACCAAGTCCTCGGGTCAAATTTATTCCAATCTGAATCTTTTCCGAAGCCTGGCAATAATATTGAAGATGCTGGGCATCGGTATTAATAGCCACCAGTTCAACACCCTCAATACCAAAGGCATGGGCAAAACTTACAGTATTGCACCCAGCCCCTCCAACGCCAATGAGTTTTATTTTAGCACAAAATTTTGGTTCCTGGACTAAACCTAACATAATGCCTCCTTTCAAAAATATTTGTTAAACAGGTCCTCAAACCTTTTTTTTATTGCTTCAATGATACTCATACCTTTTTCGCGCTGAATGAGTGAAACATTCTTCTTTTCAAAACCATAGAGTATCAACCCTACACCGGTAGCATAAATCGGGTCAAGAATGATATCAGTAAGACCACCAATCTTTCTTGGTATTCCGATTTTCACTGGTAGATTAAAAATTTCTTCAGCAAATCGGTCAAGACTCCCAAGCCTTGCTGTGCCTCCTGTAATGACAACACCTGCACCAAGGACATCAGCATATCCACTCTTCTTTATTTCCCGGTTTGCGATCATTAAAATTTCTTCTACTCTCGGACTAATAATATTATACAATGTTTCTTTGCTTATAACCCTGTCTTCCCGACCACCGATTCCAGGTACTTTTATCTCTTGGTGTTTCTCTTCTTCTTTCAAAGTCAATGTTGCGTATTTTTTCTTTATTGCTTCAGCCTGATTATGCGGAGTTCTTATACCTATCGCAATATCATTTGTTATATATTCACCACCCAGTGGAATTACCTGTGAATAACGGATTGAACCATCATAAAATATTGCCAGGTCAGTAGTTCCACCACCAATATCAAGTAAACATACACCCAAGTCAAGTTCATCAGGTTGTAGCACAGCATATGAAGATGCCAGTGGTTGTAGTACGAGGTCTTTCACCTTCAATCCTGCACGATGGAGTGCAGTATAAATATTCTGTGCAGAGGCAATCGCAGCCGTTACAATATGAACTTCTGCCTCAAGTTTTACACCACTCATTCCAATAGGATCCTTTATTCCTCTTTCGTTATCTACAATATATTCAATGGGAATTGCGTGAATAATTTCACGGTCCATCGGCAGAATTATTGCCTTTGCCTGCTCGATGACCCGCTCAATATCACGCTTGGTGATTATTCCCCCGGTTCTTGATGTGGCTATCATTGCATGGGCATTAATACTTTCAATATGAGAACCCGAGATGCCAGCATAACAAGAGTCAACCTTCACGCCCGCCATTTTTGAAGCCTCTTCAATTGCTTTCTTAATTGATGCTATCGCCTTCTCCAAGTTTACAATAACTCCCCTTTTCATCCCATAGGACGGTGTTGAACCAACCCCCACTATCTTCAGTTCATTATCTTCAACCTCAGCAATGATTGCCGCCACTTTAGTTGTTCCAAGATCAACGCCTACGATTCGTTCTTTTTTTGCCATGTACACCCCCTGGAGTGCTCAATAACCAAATTTTTCTATTTAAAATATTTAAAAAAAACATCCTACCTCACTATTATCTGCCTTCTAAATCGCATATCAACAACTGTATAACCACTGATTGTATCCAATCGCAGCAGATTTATAAGTTCTCTTTTTCTACTCAAATCGGCCAACCCAAGTAGAAATTTCTTTCCATTGTATTCAATTATACCTTCGGTCTCAGAAATTATACGTGCCTCGGGAATCACCTCATCCAGAGTTATATATTTACCTTTTTCTTCCACCTGCGATACCAAAAAGAATTGCACTATGAAGAAAATAAATAAAAATGATATTACTATTACCATCACAAACTTAATCATTGTACAATCCTCACCTCTGGCTCAAGTTCAATACCCTTTATCTCTTTTACCCGCCTTTTCACAAGCCTTACCAGTTTTAGCACATCTTTAGCCTTTGCCCTGCCCAGATTGATGATAAAATTGGCATGTTTCTTACTGACCGCAGCATCACCGACCCGGAAACCCTTCAAACCACACTCTTCAATTAATTTTCCTGCAGCCAAGGGCCTTGGATTTTTAAAAAATGAACCGGCGGAAAATCCTTTTGGTTGCTTTTGCCATCGCATTCGTAAAAATTCTGTAATCCTTCTTTTTATAATAATCTTTTTAGCCTTTTTTAATTTAAACTCGGCTTCAATGATAATAGAATTGTTTGGAATGCTGGAGAATCGATAGTCAAATTTAATCTTCTCACGATCCATTATTTTAATTCCTGTTTTTAAGTCAAGCAAAGTTACCTGTCTGACAATCTCGGAAATGGACTTTCCAAATGCACCAGCATTTCCTTTTATCGCACCACCGATTGTTCCCGGAATACCAGCAAGAAATTCCATACCGCCATATCCTAATTCAGCCGCTTTATTTATAAAGTTTTTTATTAATGCCCCTCCTCCGCATAAAAAGGTATTGTTTGTTCTCTCTATTTTTCTGAATTCACCCATAAGTTTAATAACGACACCATTATAGCCTTTATCAGGAAATAATATGTTAGTACCTTCACCGATAACTATAAATTTTAATCCCCATTTTTTTATCAACCCTAATGTCTCTAACAATGCCCTTTGCTTGTAAACCTTTATTAAGTAACGAACATTACCACCAATGCGCAATGAACAATAATCTTTAAGTGGCACATTTTCAAAAACTTTTATTCCTTTTAGTCCATTAAAGATTTTCTTCATCTTAATTCCTTTAATAACAAAGGTATAATACGATTAATATCACCCGCGCCCTGAACAACAATTATATCCCCGGGCTGTACAATCTGTTTTAAATAACTCACAATACGGCCAAAGGAATCAATAAAATATACATTTTCTTGTTCCTTGCCTATTCTCCGTGCAAGGGCTTCACCATTAATTCCTGGAATCGGAATCTCATGAGCAGAATATATCTCAGTCACAATTACAATATTTGCAAATATAAATGCCCTGCTGAACTGATCAAACAGATAATATGTTCTTGTATAACGATGGGGCTGAAATACAGAAATTATTCGTTTATCCGGAAAATATTCTTTCAGTGTCTGAAGTGTCACACCAATTTCAGTAGGATGGTGCCCATAATCCTCAAAGATCATAACCCGATTAACTTTCCCGCAAAGTTCTATTCTCCTATGCACGCCTTTGAATTTTTTCAGGGCATCTTTAATTTTTGAAAATTCAATCCCCAGTTCCAGACCGATTCCTATAGCTGCAAGGCTATTTAAAACATTATGCCTGCCAGGCACCTTTATTTCAAGACTTCCAAGAGACTTTCCATTCCAGGAAACCTTAAAACTTGTACCAAAATTAACTCGTTCAAAGTTATCTGCACGTAAATGGGCAATATCGTTAAATCCATACAAAATAACCCTTCTTTTTACGCAATCCTTGATGTTCAAATTACTCGGAGAGTCAGCACACAGAAATACACATCCCCAGAACGGAACACGGTTGGCAAAATACACAAAATTATCTTCAATTTCCCTTAAGTCTTTATAATATTCTAAGTGTTCGGGCTCAATATTGGTTATAATTGCATATGAAGGCAGGAGACGCAAAAAAGATTTATCCGATTCATCCGCCTCACATACCAGATAATCACCCCGGCCATAACTTGCCTGACTCTTTCCTTTTACAATGCCGCCAATGATCGTTGTTGGTCGTAATCCTGATTTTTCTAAAACCGCGCCCACCATAGATGAAGTCGTAGTTTTGCCGTGTGTTCCAGAAATGCAGATTGAATTTTTGATTCTTGTCAATTCGGCAAGAAGTTCACTTCTGTGTATTACCGGTATATCCAACCTCCGCGCCTCCATGATTTCGCAGTTGTCCTCTTTTATTGCTGTTGAGTAAACAACGACATCTGCTCCTTTTATATTTTCTTTTCTGTGCCCTAATTTAACATTTATTCCTGATTTCTTCAACCCATCTATTACCGTTGAGCGTTTAATATCGGATCCTGATATTTTAAATCCAAGATTGTGAAAGATTAGTGCCAGACCGCTCATACCGATACCACCTATTCCGATAAAATGAATATGGCTTGTCCTTCCTAAAATCCTTTTCATCTCAACTCCTTGAGCACGGTATTCACAATTACCTTTTCGGCTTCAAATAACATCTTCGTCTCTTGAATCTTCTCGGTTTTTCTTGCGTGCAACAGTTCCATCACCATTTCACAAAGATTTTTTTCATTAAGATCTTTCTCCAGAATCATTTTTACATTTGGCATTTTCGCAAAAAATTCTGCGTTGTAATACTGATGATTATCAACTGCATACGGGAAAGGAACGAATATCACTGATTTTTTCATTGTTAGAAGTTCGTAACCACTGAGGGCACCCGCACGGGAAATAACAACATCTGCCTGGGCAATTAGATTCCAGGGTTCCATGGTGAAAGAAATAACCTCTGTTCTATAATCCTTTTCTTTGTTTACCCATTCAAAATCCCTCCTGCCACTAATTATTATTATTCTGTAATCCTGAGGCAATATCCGCTGAAATTTTATTGCAATCTCATTTAAGTGCTTTGCACCCTGGCTACCGCCCATAAAGAGTATTGTCTTTTTTTCAAAAGAATTTGTCGGGCTGACAAATCTTTTGAATTCCTTTCTTACAGGAATACCGGTAAGTAAAGTATTCCCTTTAAGTCTTATTGCACTTGGCAACCCAAGAAATACCTTTTTCGCAAATCTTGAAAACATTCTTGTCGTTCTACCCGGAATACAATTCGGTTCAAATAAGAAAAAGGATTGACGATTTATCATACAGGATAAAATCAAAGGCAACGAGCCAAATCCACCAAATGAAATGCCTACACATTTTTTTGTTATTTTGTTTAATGCGAGCACAGATTTAAGAACCTTCCACAGGGCAATTAATTTATTCCAAAATGATTTTCCGTAATATGGCTTGGGTTCAATATAAAAAGCCTTCAGCCTATATTTCTGCGCTATTTCATCTTCAGGAAATCCTTTGCGTACCAAAAATATTGTCGCTATATTGCGTTTCATAAATTCATTGGCCACAACCAATGCCGGAAAATAATGTCCACCAGTTCCAATCCCTGATATAATTATAAGAAACTTACCCATCTCAATACCTCATCTTTGATATCTGGAGAATCAGCCCCATTGAAAAAAGATTCGCGCAGAGTGACCATCCACCGTAAGAAATAAATGGAAGTGGAATACCGGTCGGCGGAAGCAAACCTATACTTACCCCAACATGAATAAGAAAAATCACAAATATTGTAGTATTCAATCCCATAACAACGAGCCTCGCAAATTCATCATTAACAGATTGAACAATTGATAGCCCCCTTAAAAATATTTCCCAGTAAAGAAAGAATATTATTAATGTCCCAATAAAACCCGTTTCTTCAGCAATATGTGCAAAGATAAAATCATTGTGAATGCGCGGCAGGAATAAAAATTTTTGTATTCCAGCACCAATACCCCGACCCAATGGACCACCACCACCTATGGCAATTAGCGATTGCTGTACCTGATAGATAGGTTGTGATATAAAACTGAATAATCTAACTCGCACATGAGGAAAGACAAATACCGCAATTATAAAAAGACAGATTCCTATTAAAAAAATCGGTGTTAAAACTTTAATCTTTGCTTCACTATAAATCAACATACTTATCAGGGCTACAAATGTTATAATTGCAACTGAAATTGATGGCTGAACTGCAACCAGAATTATCAGCAACAAAGGTAGGAAAGTTGCAATCAAAATTCCGCCTCGAGTATTTGCTGTATCAGGATGATTTGCAAAAAAGTTAGCAAGAAATAAAACAACCCAGACCCTCACAAATTCTGATATTTGAATGCCAAATGAAGAAATCAAAATACTTCGTTTTGCTCCATACTGAACCTTCCCTATAATAAGCGTAACTATTAAAATAAAAAGGATAAAAAAGAAGGTTGGTAATATCAGTTTCCTAAATTTTTCGTAAGGAATAAATAGTCCCGCAATGAAAAATAAGATTGCAATCAAAAGCCTTTTGATATGACCGATTAGGTAATAGAGAGTATTTTCCCCTTCACGCATTGCCTGATAATAAGAAGACGAAAACACAAAAACAGAACCAAGCAATATTAAAATTGCAAGAGTAATTAAAAGTATATGGTCAATTTTTGAGGATGCCATTTTTAAATGCCTCTCCTCTTTCCTGAAAATCTCTAAAATGACCGAATGATGCAAAACCAGGATTCAGCATTATAATATCACCTGGGCGGGCGAATTTTCTTGCACCGGCTATAGCCTCATCCATATCCTGGGCAATGACATAGTTTTTATATTGTATATTATCAAAAAATCTGGCAATATCTTCTGCATTTTCACCAAGTATAACAACCGCCTTAGCCTTATCGGCTAATAGTTTTAAATAATTTTCACAACGATCTCCCTTTATCCTTCCTCCAACAATGATAATTTTATTCCCGGGAACCGCCCTGAACGAAGCAATTGCGGATGCCTCATTTGTGCTCATAGAATTGTTGACATAACGAATACCATTAATCACCCCCAAATCTTCAAGTCGATGAGGTAATGGCTTGAAATTTTTAATACCCATTTTTATATCTTCATTAGAAATATTCAGAACCCGGGCAACTGCAATTGCAGCCAAGATATTCATACGATTATGAAATCCTAAAAGAGTTATCTCATCCGTATGGATTATCTCATCATTTTGGAAATGTAGCATACCATCCAACCATGCTCCACTATAACAGTTCGTTCCAAAAAATATGATACGGGCATTAATTTCTTTCTCAAGCAAACGAATTTTTTCGTCATCATAGTTTAATATTGCATAATCTTCTTTAGTTTGATTCATAAAAATTCTTTTCTTGGCATTAATATATTCGTTTAAATCCCTATGCCAGTTTAAATGGTCAATGGCGATATTAGTCAAAATGGCAATTCGCGGATGGAATTTTTTTGTTCGCATCAACTGGAAAGAAGACATTTCGATGACATAATAATCATAGGGTTTTTCGAATAACGCTGAAGAAAAAGGCCTTCCCGGTGCAATATTTCCACCCAGGAAATTTTTTATTCCTGCTTTGTCTAAGATACCGCTTATCAATGCGGCAGTTGTGCTTTTACCATTTGTTCCGGTTACAGCAATAACTTGTGGATTACTTAAAGTATTGTATGTAAATTCGGTTTCATCAATTATATCAAATCCCTTCGTACGCATAGTCTGGAGGATTGGCTTGGAATCAGGAAAACCTGGTGAACATATAACAAGGTCATAATTAATCTCCTGATATTTTTTTATCCTACCGCTATCAACCAGCATTTTAGATTCTCCACTTAAACCGTTCAAATTCTCCTCATAAAGATAGATATCATCTCCTTTTTCTATTAGATATCGTGCTACATTGAGGTTAGCACGACCAAGTCCTAAAAGTAATACTTTCATCTTATCTTCAAGGTAGAAAGGGCAATCATCAAAAAGATTATTCCCACGATCCAGAAACGAACAACAATCTTTGGTTCAGCAAGTCCCTTTAATTCGTAATGGTGATGGATTGGCGCCATCAAAAACAATCTTTTCCCTTTTGTCCTGCGAAAATAGAGAATCTGGAGTAATACCGAAATTACCTCAACGACAAAAACTCCACCAATGAAAACAAGTAAGAATTCCTGTTTGATTAAGATTGCCACTGTGCCCAGTATTGCACCCAAACTGAGCGAACCGGTATCTCCCATAAAGATTTGTGCAGGATAAGCATTAAACCACAAAAAACCAAGTCCTGCACCAACAAGTGCAGCACAGAATACTGTTACTTCGCCGCCATTCTTAATGAAAATGATATTAAGATAATTGCTTATTCCGCTATGACCACTCGCATAAGATAAAGCCGCATATGCCAGTGCGCTGATACCTAATAGTCCAATTGCCAATCCATCAAGCCCGTCAGTTAGATTTACACCATTTGATGTGCCGACCGCAACCAATGCGACAAACAATGGATAAAAAATTCCAAAATTTATTACATAATTTTTTAAGAACAAAAGATTTGTCTTCGTCGCATATCCTTCAGGACCATAAAAGTATAAATATATACCGAGAGCGATGCCAAAAATAATCTGAAATAAAAGTTTTGTCTTTATGGATAATCCCCTGGGCTTATTTTTAAAGATTTTAATATAATCATCGACAAATCCGAGTGTACCGAACCAGAGGGTGGCGATTATCAAAATTATAATATTGGAATTAGTCAGATCGGCAAATAAAATGGTTGATATTAGAAGTGCGATAAGAATGAGCAAACCACCCATTGATGGAGTACCCTCTTTCGCTTTATGATGTTTGGGTACTTCTTCTCTTACCCTTTGGGTAATAGATTTGTTCCTTAAATAATTTGTGAAATAATTTCCAACCAAAAGAACAATCAATATCGCAAGAACCGCTGCATAAGCAGCCCGGAATGTAATATAGCCAAATAATCTAAATGGACCAAAAATTTCTTTTAATGGATATAAAAGTAAGTAAAGCATTTACAATCTCCTTAATATCTTAACAACAATTTCTTCAAACTTCATTGCCCTTGAAGCCTTGACAAGAATGACTTCATCGCCTTTCAAAATTTTGAATAGATAATTGATAAGTTTATCTACGTCATCAAAATGTATACCACCATAGGTTTTTGCATGCGCACCAAAAGTCAGAACTTTATCACTGTGTTCCCTTGCATAGATACCGATTTCATTATGGTATTTTTCTGCCTCATCCCCTAACTCAAACATATCACCGAGTATTAAAATCTTGCTTCGTTTTATATGACTGATAAAATCTATTGCTGATCTCATAGAAGCCGGATTTGCATTATAGCTATCATTTATTATAAGCAAGTCATTGATTTTTATTGGTTCCATTCTACCCTTCTCAGGTGCTATCTTCTTTATCGCTATCTTTTGATTTTCTACATCAACCCCTAATGCGGCGGTAACTTTAATTGCAGTAAAACAATTACATACATTATTGTAACCAAGAAGGGGTGTGAAGAACTCCATTTCTTTATAGACAAATGAAGAACCATACTCAGTTATTTTAACATCTTTTATTTCATCAAAAGAAAATTGTGAAACATTGGTCTTTTTTATTCCATTTACACCCGGTCCAATAAAACCAATTCCATTGGCGGGCAACGATTCAATTAATGTAAGTTTTTCTTTTCTGACACCTTCAATCGACCCGAGTCCTTTAAGATGACCGGGACCGACATTGGTAATCACGCCTATAAAAGGATGGGCGATTTCACAGAGTCTTTTTATATCTCCTTCATTACTCGTTCCCATTTCAAGAACCACATAGTCTTCCTCTCCGGAAATTTCAAAGAGCATCAATGGAAGACCAATAAGGGAGTTATAGCTCTTCTTCGTCCACAATACCCTGAATTTTGTAGACAATATACTGGCAATCAAGTTCTTTACCGTAGTCTTTCCGTTTGTACCGGTAATGCCAATGATTGGTATGTTAAAATTATTGCGGTAATAATGAGCAAGTTCTCCCAATGCAAAAAGTGTATCATTTACTAAAATTTCATTTGCAGTTCCGGTTTTATTCTGAACAACAATGCCTACCGCACCTTTATTTAATGCTTCTTTTGTATAATTATGGCCATCGGTATTCTCTCCTTTCAAGGCAAAAAATAATTCCCCGGGTTTGAGTGTCCGGGAATCAATGCTCACACCTCGGATTAATTCATTATTATTACCTTTATATACACCGCGCATAATCTTCACTGCTTTGTTCAATATTATTTCATTATGCATAATCTTTTAACCCCAAAATATTTTTCACTACTTTGACATCATCAAATGGTATGACTTTATCTTTGATAAGCTGATATTCCTCATGACCCTTTCCAGCAATAATTAGGATATCATCAGGGTTTTTTATTTTGATTCCATATGCAATAGCCTCTTTCCGGTCTGAAATGATTGTAAAATTATCGCCCTTTGTTCCTGATAGAATATCTTTAATAATATTTTCCGGGTCCTCGGTTCGTGGATTATCCGAAGTGAGGATAACAAAATCTGCATTCTCGCTTGCGATCCTACCCATCTCCGGACGTTTTTTCTTATCCCGGTCTCCCCCACATCCAAAAATTATTATGAGCTTTCCAGATGTATATTTGCGCAGAGATTTTAATAGATTGCCAATGGCAACCGGCGTATGGGCAAAATCAACAAAGATGTTATCATAGACACATTCCATTCTTCCCCTCACACCTTCAAGTGATTCTATGCCATTTTTGATTGTATCAAAATCAAACCCAAGTGCCACACCCGCCGCAAAACTTGATAAAATATTATAGGCGTTAAAAGTCCCTATCAATTTTGAATTAATTTCACATTTTTTATCTCGGTAAAAAATATTCATCTGCAAACCAGAAAGAGAATCATTGTTGATTTCTCCTCTTATGGTTGCACCTTTATCAAAGCCATAGTTCAGAGTATTTTTTATATTCAATTTTTTTATATCTTCAGCAACCGGGTCATCTTGATTATAGATCGCGTACCCATTAGATTCTAAGAGATCGAAAATGTGCAACTTTGCATTTTTATAATCATCCATTGTTTTATGAAAATCAAGGTGATCCTGTGAAAGATTTGTAAATATTGCAATATGAAATTTGAGTTCCTCTACTCTTTTCAATGCCAGGGCATGAGATGAAACTTCCATTACAATACTCTTTGCACCACCTTTTTGGAAACTATCAATTAATTTGAATATCTCAAGACTTTCTGGAGTCGTTCTATCCGCCTTTATCCTATTTTTCCCTATATAATAAATTGTTCCTATCAAACCTGGTTCAAATCCAGCTGTTTTTAATATTGAATGTATCAAGAATGTCGTTGTGGTCTTTCCATTGGTGCCTGTTACACCAATAATTTTCAGGGTTGAAAAATCACCATAAAAATTTTTTGCAATCCTTCCCATATATTTTCTTGTATCATCAAAAACAATTTGAGGAAGTAAACTATCAACCTTTTCTTGAGTTGCAAGTGCAACTGCACCGAGTTCTTCCACCTGTTTTATGAATCTATGACCATCATAGTTATATCCTTTAATCGCAATAAAGAGGGTACCTGGCTTAACGCGCCGGGAATCAAATTCAAGCGATTCAATCCTGACATCTCTGAAATTATAGATCCGACAGGTTAGACCTGCTATGAGTTCACTTAATCGCATATTGTAAATTCGTTGCCTGACAAATACTCTGGGCAACCTTTTTAAATAAGGGAGCAACTACATTGCCTGCCCACATTCCTTTTTTGGGTTCATCAATAAGTAGGGCAACAAGATACTCAGATTCCTCAGCCGGAAAGTAGCCAATAAATGTCGTAATTACTGCAGAATCAGAATATTTTCCATCAATAACCTTTTGTGCAGTACCGGTTTTTCCAGCAATTCTCATACCGTCAATTTTTGCTTCTATTCCACTGCCATCTTCAATAACACTGCATAATATATCAGTCACCCGGCGCGCGATCTCTTCATCTATTACACGTCGTATTTTTAAAGCCTTTGCTTGATAAGTTATGCAGTTTTTATTCATTATTTTCTGAACCAGAAAAGGTTTATTTAAAATGCCTCCATTGGCAACTGACTGGTAGGCAAAAGTTAACTGTAAAAGATTACAGGTTATTCCCTGTCCAAATAGTAATGTCGCAAATTCAATATTATTCAGTTTCTTTTCCTTCATTAATCTACCCCGTGCTTCACCCGGAAATTCAATCCCTGTAATCTGGGTAAAACCGAAATCTTTGATTAAAAACAGAAAATTCTCTTTTTCAAAATTTTTTGAAAGTTCAGCCATTACAACATTACTGGAATGGGCAATTGCCTGACGCAGCGTTAATGTGCCATAATTTTTAGAGTCATTAATAGTATGTCCGTCTATTTTTATCTTACCGCCGTGGGTGTCAAATCTTTCATTTTCTTTTATGCCACTTTGCAGGGCGTATACAAGTCCTAACAGTTTGAATGTAGACCCTGGTTCAAATTCATCACAGATGACGAAATTTCTTTGTTTATTTTCGGAACAAATATTAACCAACGCAAGAATTTCACCTGTTTTGGGATTGATTACCAAACCTGCGGCAGCTCTTGCCTCCTCTTTTTTCATACATTCTAAGAGGTTTGTGTACAGGATTGTTTGCAGTTGTAGATCAATTGTAATGTATAAATCCTGTCCGGGCATTGGCTCTTTTTCAGGATATTTATAATATGGAAATATATCTCCATCCGGTTCCTTTTGATAAACTATAAATCCGCTCTTGCCCGTAAGAATATTATCAAATAACAATTCCAGCCCTTCTAAACCACGGTTATCTATACTACATTTACCAATCAAACTGCCGAATATTTCAGGCATATTATATATTCTGTTTAAATCATGGGTGAATCCAATGCTCGGGTCATTAAGTTTTAAATATTCATCGCGTTTTTTTATACTCACTTTTCTTTCTATCCAGAAAAATTTGTTTTTCTTAATCAGTGATTTAATCTCATTTAACGGACGCTCAGAAACTTCCGCAATTCCTCTTGCGAGTTTATTCTTATTGGGGGAATAAATCGGCGTGCAGAAAATGGAAAAACAAGGTTCGGAAAGTGCGAGGGGCAAACCATTGCGGTCATAGATATTACCCCTTGTCCCACAAAATACTATTTTCTTTTGATGCTCACGTCTGGATACATCCTGGTAATGTTTATATTTGATACACTGAATAAAGAAAATATAACCGAAGAAAATAAACGAAACAGAAAAGAGTAGTGCATTAAAAATCTTTATCTTTTTCATTTTATCACACCAAGAATATCGTCCTTGGTCGGAAATATAAAATCGTGTTTTTTTGCCTCAGTTTCAATCCGGGCGAGGTTAGATAGAGAAACAACCTTAGCCATCAAATTTGCTTTCTCATTCTTTAATTCCTGGATCTGGTTTTTCAAATTCTCTTTCCTAATGTTGAATTTAACTAATTCACTCTCAATATAAACAATGCCAAAAAGGTATAATATAACAAGCAAAAATATTAACAGGAAGCGCATCTTTCTACCACCCTCATTCGAGCACTTCTTGCTGCAGGATTTTCACGAATTTCCTCGGATTGGGGACTTATTATTTTTTTGTTCAATCGCCTTATCAATTTTTGCTTTTCAAAATCCCGGAATACATTCTTCACAATCCTGTCTTCACCCGAATGGTATGAAATTACAATCAATCGTCGCCCGGGAAAAAGGAGATTTATTGCCTTGATAAGCCCTTCTTTCAAATTTTTCAATTCTTCATTTGTCCAGATGCGAAACGCCTGAAATACCCGATGGAGATTCTTCTTCAAAAATCTGCCTGAAAATTTTGTTTCTACTAATTGCCGCAAATCTAATGTTGTATTTAAGTTATGGCGATTTTCAAATATAATTTGTGTTAGGATTCGTGCATGCGGAACATCACCATAAATTTTTAAGACATTAAATATCTCTTCTTTACTGGCAGCACGCAATTTTTTATAGAGTGGTACGGAATTCGGAGACATTTGCATCAATAACCTTCCATTGCGATTAAAGCTGAAACCCCGTTCGGGTGTGGTAAGTTGATGAAGTGATGCACCGAGATCAAAAAGTATCCCATCCAATCCTTTGATATTTAACTCGTTGATTATTTTATCTAAATTGGTAAAATTGTCTTCACGAAGGGTGACCCTTTCTTTAAAATCACCCAGATTGGCACGGACAAAATCCAACGCTTCTGGGTCCTGGTCAATTCCAATAAACCGGGTATTATGTGTTTTTTTAAGCATCATAAAGAGATGCCCACCGCCTCCAACCGTGCAATCACAATAAATACCATTTTCTTTTAATTCCATATAGGAAATAACCTCGTTGACGAGTACCGGCGCGTGGAATTTATCCACATCAAATAGTTATTGAAAACTTTTCAATGCCGCACGACGCGATGGATAGATTTCAAATGGATAGAAACCATAGAGTCTCAAAATATTATAGAGATAAGGCGAAACATTGACGAGTTTAATATCACCACCATATTCTTTAAATTTCTTCTGAAACTCAATCAGATCACCAACAATCTTGTAGTTTATGTGTGTGACCCTTGAAAGATCGATAATGACATTGAATTCGCCTGATTCAATCATACTCTTTAACTTCTCTGCCATTGTCTCAAACTCCCCTTCGTTGATCTCACCGTTAGGGAGAAAGAATGAGACCCTTTTATTTTTTATTGCTTCAACGATTTGGACTTTCATTATACCTCCTTATTTTTTCAATGGACTCGGCATCTTCAATATAATGTTTATCTATTTGTTCTTTAATCTTTTGATAATTTTCTGGTGTCCATAGACTAAAATAATCAATCTCACCAACGACTATCACATCTTTTGTTATTCCGGAATACTCAAGTAAAAAATCAGGAATCAAAATCCTTCCCTGTGCATCAAGGTGGTCTTCTTTGATGCCGAAAGTAAAATGACGACGATATCTTCTTGCCTGGAGTTTATCCATTGAAAGCGATAATAATTCTTTTTCTTCAAACTCCTGCCAGGTCTTCAAAGCATAAACAGCAATCTCGCTATCATAACCCGGTGTCATAACAACCCTGCCTTCAGACTCAACAATCAAAACCGTCCGAAACTGGCTCGGAATGGCAAGCCTTTTCCGGTCGTCAATTATATGTTTAAAAAATCCCCTGAATCTAATATTTCCCATTTTTCCCCATTTCATCCCATTTTACATATTATTTACAATTTGTCAAGGGGGAAAATGCACTCTAAATAGCAAAAAACTAATGAAATTTCAGGGGTTTTTTAGCAAGATGTTTTGCCTCTTGCATTTTTCAATATTTACTATCAAAAATTAATAAAGATGAAGGATAATTGAATATCTTAAAGTATACCAACTAAATAAATCTATCAATAAAAAATTTCTACAAATATTCTCGACTCAATCTCCTCAATATAGTTGCGATATAAATTCTGTAATTCCTGCCAGTAAAGGTATTGATGTATCTGTTCTCTCATTTCATCAAAGGTCATCATTTTTTCAGGAATCTTTTCCCGTGCATAAAGTAAATGATAGCCGTCGGATGTTAATATCGGTTCACTCACCTCACCCGATTCAAGATTCTTTATTACTTCATCATAGGGTGGTGTAAATTGGTTAATAAAAAACTCTCCAATATCTGTCTCCGGAACAACCGAATAAATCTTAGCAAGACTATCAAAATCTGCACCCTGCCTGATCTGATTCTTTATTTTCTCGGCAATTTTCTCGCATCTCAATGTATCAACCTTTGTTGGCAGAACTTTTAGCAATATCTGCCTCGCAAGAACCCAATCACTGCCTTTATTTAAAACCTCCACAATGTGATATCCAAATCGGGTTGGGAATGGTTGGGAAATTACACCGGGTTTAAGGGCAAAAACAACCCGCTCAAATTCTTCGATTGTTTCACCCTTTTTGACCCTTCCAAGCATTCCGCCATTCTTTTTTGAATTTGCATCATCAGAGAATTCCCGGGCAATTGTAGCAAAATCAGCACCGCCCATTAATAATTGATAAACCTCAACCGCTCTTTCAAATCCCTTTTTTAAAGAATCCTCACTGGGTCTTATCGAAAGTAAAATATGAGCAAGTTTAATTCTACCCGGCAGAACAGCAATGGAGTCTTTGTTTTCTTCGTAAAATTTTTTAACCGCGATCGGAGAAACCATAATCTTCGCTGCCAGTTTCTTCTGGACTAACTGCTGCATCAAAATTTCTGTTCTTATACTATCTTCGTAATTCCTCTTCAATTCATTAATAGTAAGTCCCTGTGATTCAAGCGCCTTATAAAAGTCTGCTTCGGAAGGGAATCTTTGTTTTACAAGTTCAAGCCTTTCTTCGACGCGCTTTACAACTTCTTCCCTTGAAACCGAAATTGATTCTTTTTCTGCCTGCATCAGTAAAAGTCTTCTGGAAACCAAACCGTTTATTACATTGGTTCTTATCTCTTCGTAGCTGGAAAAATTTCTCTGCATGACCGGGTCAGCAGAAATAAATGAGGTATATTCGCTGACTTCGCTTTCCAAAATAATATCATCATTAACTACCGCGACAATTCTGTCCGCAAGGGCTGATAATACGAAGAGCAGAAATATACTCATTTCTTTAAAAGTTCTAAATCAGTAGTCACCTTATAAACGGTTTTAAGGCTGTCCAAAAATTTCTGGAAAAATTCCTGATATTTCTTTGAAATGAGATAGTTGTAAATTTGTCCTCTTAATTCATCATTCAATTCAGCCTTTGCTAAAATCTTTTTCTTATCCAACAGTTTTACAATCAAATAAGTTCCCTGAATATAAGAAATCGGTTGAGACACTTCATTCACTTTAAGTTTGAAGATCACTTCTTCGGTTGTAAAATCTCCAATCCTTCCACGTGGTAGATATTCGGTAACGATCCTTGGATTTTCAGGATTTTCCACTCTGGTTAGGGATCTTTCTTTTGCCAGCTTCATAAAATCCGCACCTGCCATTATTTCATTGTAGGTAACCATTGCGGTTTCATAACTAGGAAGGACAATCTGAGCAAGTTTCACGGCATATGTAAACTCTTCCTGATGGGTAGTGAAATAGTTTAAAATTTCCATTTCACCAATTGTTGCAGTACCAAATGAACGGCGGATCAATGCCATTGCCATTAGATTTTTTGTGTACTGCTCAACAAGCAATCTAACTGAATCTTCCTTATCAATCCCTTTCTTCTTGGCCTCGAGATAAAGTATTTCTTGATTCGCCCAGTTATTTAAAATCTCAGATAAGGTTTCTTCGGGTAGATTTTTATATTCCGACTCAGGTATATATTTCTGAAATTCTTCAAGTGTGAGTATCGAACCGTTCACTCTAACCAGAACATTTTTTTCTCTTTTAGCACAGTTCGAAATTGTAATAGTCAGCACGACCAGAAGGAAAAACATAAATATGGACAACCATCTATAATTTTTGTTGGTTTTTTTAAAAAAGTTCATTTTTTTGCTCCTTTCAATAACATTGCATATACTTTTTGATTTAATTGTGGTTGATATTTTTCTCTCAAAACTGTAAACAGACTGTCTCTCAATTGACTGATTCTATCATCACGGAGTTTAGCAAAAATAAGACCATAAACATCACTCAATTTTTTGTCGGGATAATCTGCTTTATGTTGATTAAAGTAAGCAGCAACGCTCTGTGAATCAACCTTCACTTTTTCCAAAACATTATCAGAATAATATTTCTGATAGATGAGTGCGTTCAAAGCTTTGTTTAATTCGTGTTTTACCTTGGGTATTTTCTCAGCTCTCTCTCTTATCGCCAAGTCATAAACAAGATCAGGAACAAGTTCTCTTTCAATCAAGAACTTAGGGTCAAGATCCGGTGCCCTTTTTAAATGTACCTGCACTGCATTGATTACCGTTTTAACTCTTACAAAATTTGTATCATATTTTTTTACTACCCATTTATTCAATTCATTTTCAGTCAATGTCGATTCTGGTTTCAACAATAAGTCGAGCCCTTCCTGGTTATATTCTATCTTTGCTTGCTTAATAATCCGATCAACGAACTTCTCACCAACATCCATAATCTTTTGTCTCATCAAATTGTCCTTAATGTTTTGCCTCACATCTTCATATTTTGGTGAGTCCAATTTCTTATGTTCTATCACTTTCAAAAAATAGATGTAATCCCCTATCTTTACAGGACCCGCAACATCCCCTACCTTTGTCCTCTTCAATATTTTCGATACCTCGTTTGGTATTGAAAATTCAGAGATCATTCCTATATCTCCGCCCGGACTTATCGTATCCAGAGAATACATAAGCAAGGATTCAAAAGGAACCCCTTTTTTAAACTCTTTTTTGATAAATTGTGCAAGTGAATCACTGTCAACTACAATCTCAGCAAGATGGTACTGACTGGTTAACTTATCATACAATTTTCTAACTTCACTCTCCTTGACATTAATCTTATCAATAACCTTAGATTGATAATAACCACGAATAATTATATCCCTCCTGTTTGTCTCCATTGAAGCCTTTACCACTGGATCATCGGCATAACCCTTTGATTTTGCCTCCACAATTGCTAACTGTTGATTTACAAAATCATCTATTACCTTGACCCTGCGCAATGAATCATCATTGGGTGAAAACTGATAGAAATCATTAAGTTCCTTTACAGTAAATTTCTCGTTATTCAAAGTTACAAACACATCATCACTAGCACAGGTAATAATAAAAAAAATAACGGGGATAATCCAGATTATTTTTCGCATTTTACCTCCATATAGTTATTATACGCAAAAGCCAATTCAAGTCAAGTAAATAAAAAGCCGGGTCAGGAATTTTTTCTTGACCCGGCAATCACCATCT
>FMJZ01011988.1_pt1 | contig 32608 bp, 21 predicted proteins | sample 1987881 | NCBI WGS metagenome assembly FMJZ01 (sample SAMEA4378227, study PRJEB15110) | soil metagenome | biome: soil; feature: Field; material: Soil | place: India | collected 2015-03-11 | depth 0 m
CGGGTGTGCAGGAGGCCATCTTCGACAGCCCCCGTTTCGCCTTCGTGGCCGACAGCATCCGCCGGGTCAAGGACCGCTTCGAACAGATCCTTATCGCCCGCAGGGACGTGAAGTTCGTCGTCGCCGAGCGCCTGCTCAAGAAGACCGGTGAGCAGCAGGCCAAGATCCGCGAATACCTCACGCCGTTCGCCAAGTTCTACGGCCACATGAACGAGCGGATGGACGAGTTCGTCCGCCTCTTCCCGGTCCATCCCGACTACATCGACACTTTCGAGCGCGTCACGGCGGTGGAGAAGCGCGAGGTGCTCAAGACCCTGTCGCTGGCCATGAAGAAGCTGCTCGACCAGGAGGTGCCGGAGGATCGGCCCGGTCTCATCGCCTACGACAGCTATTGGACGAACCTGCGCGAGAATCCTTCGTTCCGCGCCATACCGGAAATCAAGGCGGTCATCGATTGTAGCCAAGTGCTGGAATCCCGGATCAATCAGGCTTTCACCCGGCCAGCGTACAAGCCCATGGCATTACGCATCATTCATGCGCTTTCGGTGCACCGGCTCACCACCGGCGACATCTACGCGCCCCTGGGTGCCACGGCCGAGGAGCTGCGCGATTCGCTCTGCCTGTACCAGCCCGGTATCGAGGATCTGGGCGGGGATCCGGCCGACGACCTGCTCTCGCAGGTGGAGACCGTTCTCCGCGAGATCCACAAGACGGTCAGCGGGCAGTTCATCTCCTTTAACCCGGATAACCGGCAGTATTATCTCGACCTAAAGAAGACCGACGACTTCGACGCCCTCATCGAAAAGCGCGCCGAGACCCTGGACGACGCAGCCCTGGATCGGGCCTACTACGAAGCGTTACAGATCTTGATGGAGAAAAAGGACAAACCAACTTACGTCACGGGTTACCGAATTTGGCAGCACGAGTTGGAATGGCTGGACCGTAAAGCCGCGAGGCAGGGTTATCTCTTTTTCGGTGCCCCTAACGAGCGCTCCACGGCCGTTCCGCCGCGGGACTTCTACCTTTACTTCATCCAACCGTTCGATCCACCGTATTTCAAGGACGAAAAGAAGGCCGACGAGGTGTTTTTCTTCCTCAAAGGGATTGATGAGGAGTTTCGGACGACGCTCCGCAACTATGCCGCCGCCCTGGACCTCGCGTCCACATCCAGTGGTCATGCCAAGGCCACGTACGAATCCAAGGCGTCGGATTTCCTGCGCAAGCTGGTGGGCTGGTTACAGGAGCACATGACCGATACCTTCAGGGTAACCTATCAGGGACGGACGCAGTCGCTAATGGAGTGGATTAAGAGCCGATCCACCCGCGCGCTACCCGGGATCGCTCCGCACGGGAGCATCAATTTCCGCGACCTGGTGAATACGGTGGCCGGGGCCATCCTGTCCGCGCACTTCCATGACCAGGCTCCGGAGTATCCCCGGTTTTCGGTGCTGATCACAGGCCAAAACCGCGAGCAGGCGGCCCAGGACGCCCTGCGCGCCATCGCCGGGCAGAGTCGTACCAAGCAGGCGACCGCCGTGCTCGACGCCCTGGAACTCCTCGACGGCGAAAGGCTCGACCCGTACCGCTCCAAGTACGCCAAGCACATCCTGAACATCCTCAAGAAGAAGGGGCATGGCCAGGTGGTCAACCGCTCGGAGCTGATCCAGGAGGTATACGGTGTCGACTACTTCGCACCCGAGAAGGGCTACCGCCTGGAGCCCGAACTGGCCGTGGTGGTCCTGGCCGCGCTGGTCTATTCCGGTGATGTCGTGCTCGCCATCCCGGGCAAGAAGTTTGACGCCACGGAGCTGGCGCAGCTGGCCGCGACGCCGGTGGGCGAGTTGGTCCAGTTCAAGCACATCGAGGCTCCGAAGGATTGGAACCTGCCCGCCCTCAAGGCGCTGTGCGAGCTGCTCGGACTCGCACCCGGTGAAGCGCAGCTCATCACCCAGGGAGATCCGGGGCCCTTTGCCAGGATGCAGGCTCGTATCACCGAGCTGTTGGAACGGGTGGTCATGGCCCAGCACGCCATGCAGCAAGGCATCGTTTTCTGGGGCAAGCACCTCCTGGACGAGTCGGCATCCAATTCCCAGCGCCCGGCGCTTGATCGCCTGAAGGGCTTCCTCGAACACCTGCAGGCGTTCAATTCTCCCGGCAAGCTGAAGAACTTCCGCTACGACGTACAGGAGGTCAAGAGGCACGAAGGCGGGTTGAAAGTTCTCAAGGAGCTCGAGTCCCTGCAAGACTGGGTGCGCGACTTTGGGCCCGTGGCCTCGTATCTCTCCGCCGCCGAAGCGGTGATGCCCCCGGGTCATGACTGGCTGGACCGGCTCCAGGCCGCCCGCGGGGAGGTGCTGGCCGATCTAACGGATCCGGCCAAACGTGCCTCCGCCCTGTTCCTGCAGCAGTCCTTGCGCAAGCTCACCGACCTCAAGAAGGCCTACGTCCGGGAGTATCTCGCCTTGCACACCCGGGCTCGGTTGGGGGCGAACGAGGACAGGCGCAAGCGCATGCTGATGGGCGATGATCGCTTCAAGGCCCTGTCGAGGCTCTCCACCATCGATCTGATGCCTCGCCAGCAGCTCATCGAATTGCAGAACAGTCTCGCCGGCCTCAAGACCTGTTTCGCCCTCACCGAGCAGGAGCTCGACGCATCGCCCGTCTGCCCCCATTGCTCCTTCCGCCCCGCAGCGGAGGATGCAAGCGCTTCCGCGGCGGCGGTGCTGGATCACCTGGATCGGCAATTGGACGAGCTGGTGAGCAATTGGACGGAGGCCCTGCTCTCCAACCTGGAGGATCCCACCACCCGCAGCAACCTGAACCTGCTCAGGCCCGAGCAGAGGAAGGCGGTGGACAACTTCCTCAAGGAACGGAGATTACCCGCTGAGCTGAGTGATGACTTCATCCAGGCCTTGAATGAACTGCTGTCCGGCCTGGTCCCGATCGCGGTGAAGACCGAGGATCTGCGCGCGGCGCTGCTCAAGGGCGGCTCCCCCGCGACGCCGGCCGAGATGAAGAAACGCTTTGAGGAATACGTGGATCAACTCACCAAGGGGCATGAGCCCAACAAAGTACGCATCGTACTGGAGTAGGAGCGACCGATGGCGACGCAGCGAAGCGAAAACCAAAGCTTGTGGAATCTAGAGATGCTCGCAGAGCCGCAAGGCCCGGTGGAATGCCTCGGGATGACCTTCCAAAGTGAAGAGGTGCGCCGGCAATACTTCCTGGATCGCTTCCGCGAAGGGCTAGAAGAGCTCCACAGCAAGCTCGGCGGTGTGCCGTTTACCACGATAGAAGACGCCGTAGCGCGGATGAAGGCGATCGAGAAATGGCCGATGGGGCACGAAGGGCGCCTGCGCGAGCTGGCCAGGCGTATGCAAGAATCCCACCGAAAGGAACCGAACAAGGATCTCCTTCAACTCTGGAAGGACGAAGTGGGCTTCCCGCACGGCACCATCGAGGACATCCTGAAGCTGTCCGATCCCCCGTATTACACGGCGTGCCCCAACCCCTTCATCGAGGACTTCATCAAGCACTTCGGCAAGCCCTACGATCCGGCGACCGACGACTACCAACGAGAGCCGTTCGCAGCCGACGTGAGCGAGGGGAAGAACGATCCCATCTACAACGCGCATTCCTACCACACCAAGGTGCCGCACAAGGCGATCATGCGGTATATCCTACACTACACGGAACCAGGCGATGTCGTGTTCGACGGGTTCTGTGGGACGGGAATGACCGGTGTGGCGGCCCAGCTGTGCGGCGACCGCGAGGCGGTGGAGTCGCTCGGCTACAAGGTCGATGACCAGGGGATCATCTACCAGCCGGAACCGGGCGAAAACGGTGACACCGTGTGGAGGCCTTTTTCAAAGCTTGGCGCCCGCAGGGCGATCCTCAACGACCTCTCCCCCGCAGCTACCTTCATCGCTTACAACTACAACACGCCGGTCGATGTGGCGGCGTTCGAGCAGGAGGCAACGCGCATCCTCAAAGAGGTTGAAGAGGAGTGCGGCTGGATGTACTCCACACTCACCCAGGGCGCGGAAAACGAGGCAGAGGCATGGGCAACCAGGTTGCGAGCTTGCAAGACCTCCGAAGAAATCCGTGATTTGATTCGTTCTCGGTCTTTGGCCTTTGGCAAGATCAACTACACCATATGGTCCGACGTGTTCATCTGCCCGGAATGTACGCAAGAGGTGGTATTCTGGGAAGCAGCGGTGGACAAGGAAGCGGGGAAGGTTCGCGAGGAATTCCCCTGCCCGCACTGTAGGGTCCAACTCACCAAACGCAAAATGGAACGGGCTTGGATGACTAAGTACGATAAGGCCATCGGTCAGACCATCCGTCAGGCCAAGCAGGTGCCGGTGCTAATCAACTACAGTGTAGGAAAAAAGCGCTACGAGAAAACCCCCGATGCCTTCGACTTAGCGCTCATCGAAAAAGTTGATCAACTGGACATTCCATATTGGTTCCCGACCGATCCGCTCCCAGAGGGCGACAAAACTGTCGAGCCACTGCGCATCGGCATCACGCATGTGCACCATTTTTATACGAAGCGGAATTTGTGGGTGCTCGGTTGTATTACTGAGAAATGTAGTAATGTTTCGAGAGTCGACCGTTTACTGAACTTGCTTGTTTCATCATACAACCTAACACACAGTACTCTTATGAGCAGAATCATTTTTAAACAAGATGGGAAAAAACCGGTTCTTACGGGGTATCAATCTGGAACGCTTTATGTAAGCTCAATGCCTGTCGAAAAGAACATACTTACTGCTATTGGCAAAAAAAAATTAGATCTATTTAATTCGGCTTTTCAAAGAATCAACGTTCCCTTTCCTGTTGGAACGGGATCTGTTCATGTAATTAATCTTGCTAGTGAATCTTTAAACTACATTTTCACTGACCCACCCTTCGGCGGAAACTTGATGTATTCCGAGCTTAACTTCCTTTGGGAAGCCTGGTTCGAGGTCTTCACCAACAATAAGCCTGAGGCTATTGAAAACAAGGCTCAGGGCAAGGGGCTGGCGAAATACCATCGGCTGATGACCGAATGCTTCAAGGAATATTTCCGAGTACTCAAACCTGGCCGCTGGATGACAGTGGAGTTTCATAACTCGAAGAACAGTATCTGGAACGCGATCCAGGAAGCCTTGCAAGCCGCTGGTTTTGTCATTGCCGATGTACGTACGCTGGACAAACAGCAGGGATCTTTCAACCAGGTGACCCAAGCCGGTGCTGTCAAGCAGGATATTATCATTTCATGTTACAAACCCAACGGCGGGCTCGAGGAGCGCTTCAAACTGACAGCTGGTACCGAAGATGGGGTCTGGGAATTCGTCCGAACCCACCTGAGGCAGCTCCCGGTGTTCGTCTCCAAGGACGGCAAAGCGGAGATTATTGCTGAACGACAGAATTACCTGCTCTATGACCGCATGGTAGCCTTCCACGTCCAGCGGGGCGTGATGGTGCCCCTCTCCGCGGCGGAATTCTACGCCGGGCTAGCCCAGCGCTTCCCGGAACGTGATGGGATGTACTTCCTGCCCGAGCAGGTGGCGGAGTATGACAAGAAGCGCATGAAGGCGAAGGAGGTTTTGCAGCTCCAGCTCTTTGTCACCGACGAGGCTTCCGCCATACAGTGGCTTAAACAGCAGCTCACTCGAAAGCCGCAGACCTTCCAGGAGCTACATCCGCAGTTCCTAAAGGAGATCGGCGGCTGGCAGAAGCACGAAAAGCCCCTCGAGCTATCCGAGCTGCTGGAGCAAAACTTCCTCCGCTACGACGGTAGGGGGCCAATTCCTCCCCAGATTCTTTCGTGGATGCGAAAGAGTGCCGAGTTTCGGAAGATCATCGAGGAGGAGCTTGCAGCCGGACGGGCCACCGAAGACGAACGCGGGTTGACGACCCACAACCCACAACTCCTTCGCGCAGCGAAGGATCGCTGGTACGTCCCGGACCCCAACAAGGCCGCTGACCTGGAGAAGCTCCGCGAGCGAGCCCTGCTGCGTGAGTTCGAGGAGTACCGCGAGTCCAAAGAAAAGCGGCTCAAGATGTTCCGCCTCGAGGCCGTCCGCGCCGGCTTCAAGAAGGCCTGGCAGGAGCGGGATTACGCCACCATCATCGCCGTGGCGCGCAAGATTCCCGAAAACGTCCTCCAGGAGGACCCGAAACTCCTCATGTGGTACGACCAGGCAGCGACGCGGATGGGGGCGGACGCGTAAGAAGATGCGACTCAAAGCACTCAAGCTGCGAAACTTCCGGGCATACAGGGGCGACGTCGAGATTCCGTTCGAGGAAGGATTGACCGCCTTCATTGGACGTAACGACGCAGGCAAGTCGTCCATTCTCGACGCACTTGCCATCTTCTTCGATTCACCTCTCGCGAGATTTGACGTGGAAGATCTGTGCGTTCATGCGGAGGACAAGGAAGTTCGCATTGGATGTGTATTCACGGATCTTCCAGACAAAATCGTTTTGGGCGCGTCTTCCGAAACAAGTCTAGTTGATGAGTACCTCACAAACGCAGACGGCGACCTTGAGATCCACAAAATCTTTGATTGCTCTGTTAAGAATCCTAAGCCTCGCATCGTCGCTGTGGCGCGACATCCATCTGCCGAGGGCATGTCCGACCTTCTCTACAAGAAGAACTCCGAACTCAAGAGCATCCTGAAGGACGTCGGATCGATTGAGGGTGTTGATCAGCGAAGCAACCCAGCCCTTCGTAGGGCTATCTGGCAGTCCAGTAACGATTTGAAGTTTGTCGAGAGCGAAATCGAGCTAAACAAGGAAGATGCAAAGAAGATCTGGGACCAGCTCCAAAAGCACCTGCCTTTATTTGCGCTGTTCCGCGCCGACCGCCCAAGCACGGATGACGACGCGGAAGTGCAGGATCCCATGAAGGTGGCCGTCCGACAGGCACTCGCCGAGCTCGGCGAAGAGTTACGTGATATCCAGGACCGCGTGCAGAAGGCAACGCTGGAAGTCGCGAAGCGAACGTTGGAGAAGGTACAGGAGCTGGACCCCGTACTCGCCAAGGATCTGTCGCCCGTATTTCGCGCGGATCCTAAGTGGGATACGATCTTTAAGCTCGCTCTGACGACTGAGGATCAGATCCCTGTCAACAAGAGGGGCAGCGGCTTCAGGAGACTCATTCTTCTGGGCTTCTTCCGCGCAGAAGCAGAGAGACGGCTAGCCGAGGAGGGCAAGGGTAACGTCATCTATGCCATCGAGGAACCGGAGACATCTCAGCATCCTCGAAATCAACAAGTTATCATCGAAGCCTTAAAGGATCTGGCGGCTGCGGATGGTTGCCAGGTCATCATCACAACCCACGTTCCTGGCCTTGCGGCGTTGGTTCCGACTGAGAGTCTGCGATACCTGCGCGTCACTGACGTTGGCTCGCGAGTCGTCGAAGCAGGGTCCGACGACGTCTTCAAGCGCATTGCCGACGATCTTGGGGTAATAGCGGATCGCAGAGTCCGCGTATTGGTTTGCGTGGAGGGCCCGAATGATGTGGCCTTTCTAAAGGCCGTGATGAAGATCCTGCTAAATGCAGGAGACGCCAGTGCAATCGATCCAGATAGCCCAGAGGTTGTCTTCTTGCCACTCGGTGGAAGTACTCTTCGAGATTGGGTCAGTGAACACTACCTGCGTCCTCTTAACCTGCCCGAGATCCACATTTATGACCGCGATGTGGACAAACCTCCAAAGTACGAAACAGCAGTTAGAAAGGTGAACCAGCGGGGCGATGGTTCAAGGGCGTTTCTCACGCAAAAGAGGGCGGCGGAGAACTATCTGCACAAAGATGCGATACGGGCTGTGCTTGGGGTTGAGGTAGATGTATCGGATGAGAGCGACGTACCCCTTGAGGTAGCTCGGGCGATCCACGAGAGAGCAGGAAGTGAGAATCGATGGGACGAGTTACCTGACGAGAAGCGGCGCAAGAAGGTAGGGAATGCCAAGCGGCGCCTCAATCATGAGGTAGCACCCGCGATGACCCTGGAAATGCTGAAAGAGCGTGGAGCCTTGGACGAGATTCGAGAGTGGTTGCGTGCAATCAAGAGCCACCTACAGTGAGTTTTTAGAGAATGGTAAGCGATTGGTGCTACAGCCCCGACCACCGGCAGCTCTGCCGCATCATCGAAACCCAGACGCTGTGGGGCGAGACCGTCTGCCGCGTTTGGCTTCCGGGCAAGGACGTGGTCGTCCGGTTGCCCGCAACACGCCTCCGGCCTGCCTCCGAAGCGAGCGGCAGCACCGTGGACGGGATCGTCTATCTCGCCGCCGCGGCCCGGGTGGCCGATGCCCTGACTCACGATGTCCTGCTCGCGCCTCTCCACTCGTCCGTGATCCCGTTGCCTCATCAGATCCGGGCGCTATCCCGGGCGGTTTCTGGCGACCGTGTGCGCTATCTCCTGGCGGATGAAGTGGGTCTGGGTAAGACCATCGAGGCCGGGCTCATCATGCGGGAACTCAAACTTCGGGGGCTGGTCAGGCGGACCCTCGTCGTCGCCCCGAAGGGCCTGGTGACCCAATGGGTGGCGGAGATGCGCACCCATTTCGGTGAGGAGTTCCGCCTGCTCATCCCCAGCGACTTCCCTGCCTACCGCCGCATTGCACAACAGGATAACGTCTGGCGGGCCTACGATCAGGTGGTCTGCCCCATGGACTCAGTCAAGCCCCTGGACGGCCGGCGCGGCTGGTCGAGGGAGCAGATGGCCGAGTACAACCGGGAGCGCTTTGAGGACCTGATCACCGCTGGCTGGGATCTGATCATCGTGGACGAGGCCCACCGCCTGGCCGGGAGCACGGACCTAGTGGCCCGCTACCAGCTCGGGCGGGGTCTGGCCGAGGCGGCCCCGTACCTGCTCTTGCTTTCAGCCACGCCGCATCAGGGAAAGAGCGACTCCTTTTATCGCTTGATGTCCTTGCTCGACCCCGAGGCCTTTCCCGATGTGAGCAGCGTGACCAAGGAGTGGGTACAGCCCTATGTCATCCGCACTGAGAAACGTCACGCGATTGACGCTGAGGGTAAGCCGCTGTTCAAGCCCCGGCGCACGGAGCTGGCGCCGATCTCCTGGGAGGAGCGCCACCGGGAGCAACGGCTTCTCTACGAGGCCGTCACCGAATACGTGCGTCAAGGCTACAATAAGGCCCTACGCGAAAAGCGCAGTTACGTCGGATTCCTTATGATTCTGATGCAGCGCCTGGTGGCCTCCAGTACCCGCGCCATCCGTACGACGCTGGAGCGTCGGCTTGAAGCTCTTGAGGCCCCGTCGGGACAACTCTCGCTCTTGCCCGCGATATCCGAGGAAGACTGGGCCGACCTCGATGGCCAGGAGCAGCTCGAGATCCTGCTCAAGGCCCCCCTCAAGGCGCTCAAGAATGAGCGAGCCGAGGTGCAGCTGCTCCTGGAGGCGGCTACCCGCTGCGAGCAGAAGGGGCCGGACGTCAAGGCCGAAGCGCTCTTGGACTGGATCTACCGCCTCCAGGCTGAGGAAGGCGACCCGGATCTCAAGGTGCTGGTATTCACGGAATTCGTGCCGACCCAGGAAATGCTGTACGAGTTCTTGACCGAGCGCGGCTTTACGGTGGTGTGCCTCAACGGTTCTATGGACATGGAAGAACGGAAGAGGGTTCAGGACGCATTTGCCAGGGATGCCCGTATCCTCATCTCGACGGACGCCGGTGGTGAGGGCCTCAACCTCCAGTTCTGCCATGTCGTCATCAATTACGACATCCCCTGGAACCCGATGCGTCTGGAACAGCGGATCGGCCGGGTGGACCGTATCGGCCAGACCCGTCCCGTGCGTGCCATTAACTTCGTGCTCGAGGATTCGGTCGAACACCGCGTCCTGGAAGTGCTTGAGGAGAAGCTGAAGGTAATCTTTGACGAGCTGGGCATCGACAAGACCGGTGACGTGCTCGATTCTGCCCAGGCGGGCCGGATCTTTGACGATCTGTATGTGGAAGCGATCCTCAACCCGGAAGGTCTGGAAACGAAGGTCGACCGGGTCGTGCAGAGCATGCAGCAGGAGGCACGCGAGTCCCGGAGGCGCGCTTCCATGCTTGGTTCCACGGAGAAGCTGGATCCGCGCGAGGCCCAGCGGCTGCTGGCTCATCCCCTGCCGCACTGGGTCGAGCGCATGACGGTAAGCTACTTGCGGGCGTACGGCGGCAGGGCGGAGAAGGAAAACGGCGCCTGGAACCTTTCCTGGCCTGACGGGGAACCCATGACCGGCGTCGTCTTCTCCGGCAAAGAAGCGCAAGAGCGGCCATGGGCCCGCCACCTGACCCTGGAAGACCCCAAGGTGCGCGGTCTGGCCATGCGCCTCCCCCCTTTTGCCCCGGGGCAACCGGTGCCGGTGATCACCCTTCCGGGCCTTCCAGCAGAGATTATGGGTTTCTGGTCGCTCTGGCGAATTGCCATCTCGACGACCGATTGGAACCGCCACCGGGTCATGGCATTGTTCCTGGCTGACGACGGCCGGGTGCTGGTGCCGACCGCCCGGCACCTGTGGGACCGGCTCCTGACCACCCGGCCTGTGATCCTCCGGCATTTGAACGCCGGGTCCTCGCATCAGGCTTTCGAGCGGGTTCGGAACGCGGCCGAGCAACACGGCAAGACGATCTACGACGAGCTAGTGCAGCTTCACCGCGAGCGGCTTGCCCGGGAGCGAGAGAAGGGTGAGTTCGCCTTCGCTGTCCGGCATAAGGCTATTAAAGGCATTGGCCTGCCCCAGGTTCGGAACCACCGCCTGAGTCTTTTGCAACAGGAGGAACAACGCTTCAGGGAGCACCTGGAGCTCAAGGCGCGAATCATGCCGGATATGGTGCCCCTGCTTCTCGTCCGCGTGGAGGGAGGCACCCATGAGTAGCTGGCGTGACCAAATCCTGAGTGAGTTCACACCCCAGGTCGCCCGGCTTACCCTGGTCGCGGATCCGGATGGCCTGCTCCTTGAAGAAGGTGTCCTCGAAGGGATCCGGGAACGGGGCTTTGAGCTGATCCCGTTCGAGGATCATGTCGCCTTTCGCTATGCCTACGAATCCAAGTTTCGCTCCCGCTGGGACCGTGGCGAGAAAACCGATCTGGTGGTGGTGCTGAGATCGCCTTCGAGCGATCTCGATGCCTTGCCCTACGACCTGCTGCAGGCTGGCCGCAAGCTCTCATTCAACCTGGGCGATCTCTTCCCGAATCTCAGCTACCCCGTGGTCGCAGCGCTCGACCGGGCGGATCTCGACGCCCTGTATGAGGCGCAGGCGAAGCACGCGCCGGGGCGGCTTGGCGACGACGCCACGAAAGACTTCGTCCTTCGCCATGTATTCGAGATCGCGCCTGAACTCATCAAGCGACCGCCAGACCTGCTCCGGGTCTTGCTGCGCCGCCACTACCGTGCCCAGCGCATCCCGCCAATCCTCGACGAACGTTTAATCCAGGTACTCCGTCAAAATGGCCGGTTTGAAGATTGGCCTCTGGAAGCCATCATTCCCGACGCGCAAGCATTCTTTGCGTTCCTGCAGGAGCGCTGGCCGGTGTTCCTGGATTCGCTCGCAAAGCCGAAGGACGATGCCGTCCACGAGGACGCGGCGGACTACGGCTTCGAGTTCCCAGGACCGACGCTCTTGCCTTTCGACCACCACGATGTCCGCATTTACATCGACAACCTTTTCCTCGAGGGCTTGCTCCAGCCGGTTCCTCACGAGCAATCGCAAGCGCTCGCCAAGACCTGGGTGGCTTACGGCATCAAAGTCTCCCCCGTGGAGAACCGTCGCCGCCGCATGGAGGGGCTGCTGGTAGCAATCGAGAAGACGATCCCCACGGTGGAGGCGCGTCATGGGGAGTGGCTCCATTTCGCCTACCGTTGGGCGGAGCTCGTCGCCTTGGAGCTGGAGCCAGACACCACCCTGCCGGAAGAATACCGGGAGCGCCTGGAGGCATTGAGATCCCGGATCGATTCTGCGCTCACCGATTGGGTGGTGAAGCGCTACGCGAGCCTGATCAACCTTCCGCCCGCGCCGCCGGTGATGCTGCATCACATCCCGCGGTTCCTCGCCCGAAGCCTCGGAGACGACCGGCGCACGAAGATCGCTTTTCTGCTGGTGGACGGCCTCGCCCTGGACCAATGGATCGCCTTGCGCGATGTGCTCGGAGAGCTGGATTCAAAGCTGCGGTTCCGTGAGAACGCCGTTTTCGCCTGGATTCCCACCATCACCTCTGTTTCCCGGCAGGCCGCCTTTGCCGGCAAGCCGCCGATCTACTTCCCGGCGAGTATCCATACCACAGACAAGGAGCCGGGCCTTTGGACGCAGTTCTGGGTCGATCAGGGGCTGACGCAGCATGAGGTGGCTTACGCCAAGGGGCTAGGCGACGGGGACCTGGACGAGGTCTCCGAGCTACTGAGCCGGCCCAGGCTACGTGTCGTCGGGCTGGTCATCGACAAGGTCGACCGGATCATGCACGGCATGGAGCTGGGTGCGGCGGGCATGCACAACCAGGTTCGGCAATGGGCCAGGCAGGGATTCATGCGGGACCTTCTCGGCCTGCTTCATGATCGCGGTTTCCAGGTCTACCTTGCCTCGGACCACGGCAATATCGAGGCGAGAGGCGTAGGGCGGCCTGCCGAAGGGGCGGTCGCGGACCTGCGTGGCGAGCGCGTGCGTGTCTACTCCGATCCCAAGCTCAGGGCGCAAATCAAGGAGCGATTCCCGGAGTCCTTGGAGTGGCCGTCGGTTGGCCTCCCAGAAGACTACCTCGCCCTCATCGCTCCGAACCGGGCTGCTTTCGTACGGGAGGGTGAAACCCTCGTTGGTCATGGAGGCATCAGTATCGAGGAACTGCTCGTCCCTCTTGTCCAGATCGATAGGAGGGACCGATGAATTCGCGACCAAATCGACGACACAGCCAGATCGGACTCGACCGCCTTGTTCGCCTCAAGTGGGTGGAACGGACTGCATGTCTCGTCTTGGCAGGGAACGATACACCTGCCGTGAAGACAGCACTACAAGAGGATCTCCAGGGATCGTTTCGTTCCAAGGACACGAAGATACGCGGCTCGCTGGACAAGACGCTCACCATCCTAATGAAGATCTGGGTCCGCCCCCCGCGCGACCTCCATCCCCTTCAGCGGGAAGGCCTCAAGCTTCTCTCACACCTGCCGCGTGAGGACCATATCGCGGTCCACTGGGGCATGGCCATGGCGGTTTATCCGTTCTGGGGGGCCGTAGCGGCCCATGTGGGGCGACTGCTCAGGCTCCAGGGAACGGCCGCAGCCAGCCAGGTACAGCGCCGCGTGCGGGAGCAATATGGGGAACGCGGCACGGTATCCAGAGCGGCACGACGGGTGCTGCGGAGCTTCGTCGATTGGGAGGTCCTGAAGGAAACATCGGAAAAAGGCATCTATACCGCTGGGCTTTCACTCGCCGTATCTCATGAGGGGCTTATCGCCTGGCTGGCCGAGGCCTTCTTGCACGCTCATCCTAACGGTTCGGTGGCTCTGAGAACGGTCCTCGATTCCACGAGCCTGTTCCCGTTCCGTCTCAGCCCAATATCCGCAGACCACCTGGTCGCGGTATCCGGACGGCTCGATGTGCTGCGACACGGCCTTGACCAGGACTTGATCATGCTCCGCACGGAAAGCCTGCCAGCGGCGAAGGGAGGCGGATCATGACGCTCGTGCAATCCGCATCCCAGAAGCGCCGGGTCGTTCAAAGGGGCGTCGCGCGCTCTCACTTTCACGGTTTCCCAGACACGACCCTGCTTGAGTCGGGCGCACTTCCGATTGCCGACATCGCTGAACTTGCCATGCGGGAAGGTCAATGCACGAACCCGCTCTATCGGGTTCACCGCTGGTTCGCCCGACGCCTCGGTTCTCAGTTCCGGTCAATCTTGACCGGTCTTTCGCTTGATGCTGATAAAGCGAACCGCTTTTGGGACACCTTCCTGGGTGAGGTGCCGCTGGACGGTGCGGTGGTCCTGGATCCCTTCGTCGGAGGGGGAACCAGCCTGGTGGAAGCCATGCGCTGTGGGGCCTACGTGATCGGATACGACATCGACCCGGTAGCCACGTTCATCACGAGATTTGAACTGGAAGCAGCTGCCTACGATCCCGAGAGCGAGGAGATTGCCGAGCTCTGCGCCTCCATTGCTGCCCAGCTGGCACCTTTCCACAGGACGAAAGTCAAAGGCCGGGAGCACGAGGTCTTGCATCACTTCTGGGTGGAGTGTCGCACCTGTCGTTCCTGCGGGACCACTTTCGAGATCCATCCGCATTTCCAGTTGGCGTCCAACAAGGAGAAGGGGCTCCAGTGGGCCTTCTGTAAGGCATGCCACGAGGTCCACGAGCTTCCCATAGAGCGGAAGGAAATCCGCTGTAGGTGCGGGAGCCGGACCCGTATCGCACAGGGCACCCTCAATCGTGGAAAGGTTCGCTGTCCCGCATGTGGCGACATAACGGGTCTCGCCGATCGTGGAGACAGTCTGACGCCTCCGACGTGGCGCTTGTTTGCCCAAGAATACATCGAGCGAACCCCAAGCGGCGTCACGCGGCATTTCAAGAAGGCGACGAAGGGAGACCGTATTCGCTACGGAAAAGCCTCGCGCCTTCTCAAGGAGATTGAGGGCTCCGAGGGCCCGTTTGCGCCGATGCGCGAGATCCCGACAGATGGCCGCTCAGACCAGCGACCGCTCATCCACGGCTTCAGAAGGTATCGAGATCTTTTCAATGATCGGCAGTTGCTACATCTGACCCTGCTCGGCAAGGCCATCGCAGCGGTGGATGAGCCTCGCGCCCGGCGCCTCCTTGCTATGGCCTTCAGCGAGCATCTCACCACGAACTGCATGTACACGGCGTATGCTTTCGGTTACCGCCGTGTAAGCCCTATGTTCTCAATCCATTCCTACCGGCACATCACGCGGCCGGTGGAAATCAATCCATGGCTCGAGGGAATTGGGCGAGGCACTTTTCCGAACACCCTCAGCAAGATCACCAAGGCGGTGGCGTTTGCCAAGGCCCCAACCGAGTTGGACCCGAAAGGCGGTCGCGTTCCGTCCAAGGCGGGAGAGCACGTTTACGCCTCGGAGGTTTCTGCCAACCCCTGGCAGGTCCTGACCGGCTCCTCAAGAGCTTCCATACGCACAAAGACTTCCGAGGATCTGGCCGAGATCCCCGATGGAACCATCGACCTCATCCTCACGGATCCTCCGTACTTCGATAATCTGAGCTACTCGGAGCTCTCCGACTTCTACCTGGCCTGGCACCAGTCCCTTGGAGAGGCGGAGCCTCCATTCGATGATCCGCGCCTTGCGGCCCCCATCGGAGAGAACCTCGCCTTGACCTCCCGAGCCGACGAGTCGATTGCGGTTTATCGTGAAAGGCTCCGGCGGATCCTCTCCGAATGCCAGCGTGTGCTCAAACGGAATGGGGTCTTCGTCTTCACCTATCACCACAAGCGCATCGCTGCGTGGAACGCTGTAGGCGAGGCGCTGGCCAGATCGGGATTCAGGTGTACCGCCGTCCTACCCCTTCGCGGTGAGGGTCAGGGGGGGCTCCATTCCTACGACGGAACCATCAAGTGGGACGCCGTATTCGTATGCCGCAAGGATGTACAGGCGCCCGGTGGAGAATCCTGCCCAGTGGTCGTTCCGCGCAGCGCTATAGCCGATGCCAGACGCCGTGCGGATGCCTACGCCAAGGAACTCGGTGATAAGAAACAAATCGGCTTCCGAGAGCCAGACCGCCTGAACCTGGAACGGGCCATGATTGTGGCGTCGGCGGTCCTGGGAAAGGCAGACGACGAGTCCGTGCCACTTCACACGGCACTCTATCGCACAAGAGAACGAGGAGGCAGCTGACATGCCGCGGCTGGACAAAGGCACGCTCGCGCTCACATTCAAGTTTGATTGTGACCGCTTTCTTCGATTTCGGCTGGCATCCGACGCCGAAAAAGACTCTCTCGGCATCGAAGCCGATACCTACAAGCGACCCGGTATCGAACTGATCAAGGCGGCCGGGCGTCGGTGGGAGGCTGACAAGTACCAGGATCTTATCGACGTTTCACCGCCGGACGCCGTCGAGTATGTCGAGAAGGAAGAGGTCGATGAGCTTGTTGGTCGGAAGCCATTCGGTAAGGTCGAGAACCTGTTCGAAATCCTGCGGCGTGAGACCCCGCCATTTGCCATCATCGAAGCTGAGTTCGAGGTTCCGTCAAATATCACACCGGGTCTCCAAGAGGCATACGACACCTATGGTTTGGACACCGTAAGAGCCCGTCCCGACATCATATGGATTCGACCCGGCGGCACGGGACATCCGCTTATCGGCGATCCGGATCCTGTGCCGGAGTTCGAGCTGCACGTGATTGACGTGAAAATGGCAGCCGAGCCTTCCCTTCGCCATTTTACGGAAGTCACCTACTACGCGCTCTCGCTGGCGGCGGCATTGGCGGAACAGGGACTGTCGGATCGATACGCTGTGAGCGCAGAGGGGTTCATTTGGCCGGGTAGCCATGATGCTAACGCTTTCCGGAATCTTGTTCGTGAATACGAAGCAAGAGGAGATAATGACCCTGTTACTTCAGCCCTACAGGACACCCTCGTGCCGGTCCCCTACGAGGTGTACCAGGTCCACGTCAAGCAGTTCTTCGAGGAACGACTACTCCGGGTTCTCGAGCAGAGACCGGAAGAGGCCTCCTGGCACGTAGGGCCAAAGTGCCAGCTATGTGACTACGTCCGATACTGCAAGCAGGAGGCGGAGAACTGTGACCATCTCTCCCGGCTGCCGTGGCTCAATCAGGGACAAGCCGAGCTTCTGCGCCAGAACGGAATCGCGACCACGCAGAGCTTGAGGGAGGCCATCAGAGGCAGCACTACGGAGTGGCAGGCCGCAGAGGCGTCAAGCTACCAGCTTCGCGCTGATCGTCCAGCTCTGTTGGTGCGAGCCGAAGCACTCCACACCAACGAGCCCGTCGTTATTGAGGGACGCAGATGCTCACTTATGCCTGCATGGAGCGACCAGAACATCTTCATTACGGTCCACTTCGATCCCGGTTCCGGCATTACGTTCGCCATGGGCGCCGCCCGAGTGTACTTCCCACCGGGCCGTAGTCAGGGGGATCCACCCCAAACGGAAGAACATGTGTTTGTCGTGGACCGCGTCGACGCAATGAACCCGGATACGGAGCGGGCCCGCCTGGTGGAGTTCGTCACCCTCGTCTCCCGGTGGCTCGAGGAGGTTTCGGATAAAAACAGTCGACTGCCAGCAGCAGACCGCGTCTCATCGCATATCTTTTTCTGGGACATGCTCGAGGTCCGCCAGCTTCGGCGGATGTTCGAGAGACACATGAACCACCCGGAGGTCGTGGACCTGATCGAACTTCTGATTCGTCTCTTTCCCCCCGATCAGGTCTTGCCCGATCCAGACCTGTTCAAGTCTCAGCCGGGTACTATCGTGAAGGATGTCGTCCGACTGCTTCTTGGCCTTCCGATTCCGCATGATTATTCCCTGTTCGATACGGCCAATACACTTTTTCCCGTTCGCAACGAGAATGGTGACCTTTACCGATTCCAACTGCCGTTCGGCTTCAGCACCCCCATGAGCGACCAGATCCCCTTTGAGCGGGCTTACGAGTTATGGCAGGACAAGATTTTCCTGAGGCATTTTGACCCAAGGTTTCCGGATCAACCATCGCGGTGGCGGCCATACACGCGAGACGAGCTGTATGAGGGGATCAAGCACGCAACACGCGTCCATCTCCGAGCGCTGCAGCATATCGTGAGACGACTGCGGGAGCATTACCGGGACCGGCTTACGCTTCACAAGGCTCCGTTCAGCGCAGCTCCGCCAACGCAGACGAGGATCCCAGAGCGTGCTCGCAGCCTCATCGCCTTCGAGAAGCTGAATGTGGCATGCCAGGAGCTTGAGAACCGACAGCGCCGGTCGCTTCCCGTTGACGAACGAGAGGCCCACTTCTTCTCCATCCGCGGGATACGACCAGCAAACGGAAGAGTTTACGAGAACTGCATCGACGAGGTGCGCGTATCGGACTCCCGTTATGCCGGTGCCGAACTCCTGGCCTTCACGTTCGCCCCCACATCAAGAGATGCCAGGATAAACGAAGGGGACTTCCTTTTGGCATTGTCCAACGAAGATGACGATATCGAGCTCGACGTCCCTTGGCGAAGATACCTGGGCCTATCGTTTCCTGATGCACAGGCGCTGCTGGCTTCCCGCGGACTGAATGATGGATGGATGGTGAATGCCCCGCTGGGCAAGTTGCTTCAGGTTGAAGTTGTGCGCTTGGAGGCGATGCATGAACCTCCATTTCTGGTGCTAAAGCCGGCTAATATTGGCCTCTTCAGGCTGGCTCAAGATGAAGGCATTCTTGATATGGATCAGCCGATGGTTCTCGATCCGCTGTACCAGGACTTCTCCAGCCGAAGGATAGAGCAAGCGTTGCGAGCTGTTGGTGGCAACCCTCCCCCGATGCGGAGGAGAAGAAGGAGGAGGGTTTGATCATGGCAAGGCGTGTGCAACATCCCCGAACAGAACCCGCTCACGGCTTCCTGTATGAGCCCGGGCAGTTGCAGGTCACCCGTGGCCACGGAGAGGTCGAGGACCTTCTGAACCAGGTCGCACAGTACCAGAAGCATCCCTTCAATCCCCGCCAAGCGGACGCCTTTCGCAGCTCGTTCACAGACCGGTTGTCATTGCTGTGGGGTCCACCGGGGACCGGAAAGACAACCGTGCTGGCTGGCGTCATTCTGGGGTGGATAGAAAACGCATGGCAGAGCGGTGAACCGATCACGGTCGGAGTCGGCGCGAGCAATTACAACGCCATCGACAACGTCCTGAGAGAAGTCGCGGACTTGATCGACCGGCGACGCGCCTCTGTCCTGGGCGAGCCGCCCGGCAATGTGCGCATTGCGCGCCTGCGCAGCGAGTCGGCGAAGCCTCCTCTCGATGAACGCATCGAAGACGTTGTTCGCACGGCACCGGCAGCACGCGTTCTGGCTGGAGCCATGCATGAGCGGACAGAATGTGTGGTGGTTGGTGGCACTTGGATGCAGCTTGGGCGACTCGCAGAGGCCGTTTCGGGTGATGGGACTCCAGTCGCCAGATGGTTCGATCTCCTCGTGATCGACGAAGCATCGCAGGTTCCGGTGGCGTCCGCGGCAGCCTATTTCCTGCTTCTGCGCGAAGACGGGCATGTAATCCTCGCTGGAGATCACAAGCAGCTTGGTCCGATCTACGGATTCGAAATGCGAGACAGCGTTCAGGGGCTTTTCGATTGCATCTTCTCGTACATGCAGGAAACCCACCGCAAAGATCCTGTTGCCCTGGATCGCAATTACCGGACAAACACGGAGATTTCTGGATGGCCCAAGGAACGGTTCTACAGCGAAGGATACGAGGCGTTTTTCCCAGAACGAAGGCTCGAGATTGCTCTACCGCCTGCAACAGGTAGCCCGCCGGATGGATGGCCGGAGAACCTGCCATGGAGTGATCTGTTTCTAAGGATCCTCGACCCGGAGATACCGGTAGTCGTCATCAGTTATGGCGTTCACACGTCGACGCTTTCAAATCCGTTCGAAGCCCAGATGGTTGCGGCTCTTGCCCTGCTGTACCGACGCATCCTTGAGCAGGACGGCAACGGTCCCGGTGACCAGGAGTTCTGGGCCGAGCATCTAGGCATCGTGACGCCTCACCGGGCGCAGATGTCTACTATCAGAAACCTCCTGGTAGACGCAGCTGGGATGCCCATGGATCCACCGCCATTCGTGGATACGGTAGACAGGTTCCAGGGCCAGGAGCGGGACCTGATGATAGCAAGCTACGTCGTCGCTGACCGCGATTTCGTCGCCGCAGAAGAGGCATTCATTCTGAACCCGAGACGATTCAACGTGACCTTAACCCGAGCTCGCAGCAAATTCATCATGTTTGTAAGTGACGCCATTCTTCAGCACCTCCCCGCCGACGCTGATGTGGCTCGGGATGCGGCGCACTTGCAACTGTTTGCTGAGAACTACTGCACGACCATCGACGAGGAGATCGAGCTCCCATATTTCGATGGTGGTCGACTCATGACCATGCGCTGCCGGCTGCGGGGGAAACAGGATGCGCCTTGAGGGAACGACATGAATGGAGGTGAAACAATGCCAAAACGTAAGACTTACCATGTGACTCCTCGGACCGACGGCGGCTGGAACGTCAAAGAGGAAAATGCGTCAAGGGCGTCCAGCAGCCACGATACGAAGGCCGAGGCCATAGCCCGTGCCAAGGAATTGGCGAAGAAGCAGGCGCTTGGACAGGTGATCATTCACAAGCAGGACGGTACGATCCAGACGGAACACACATACGGCAAGGATCCGTATCCGCCCGAAGGATAACAGGACGTTCCGGATGAGCTTCCGCTTCTGGAGACGAATCAGGATCGCACCGGGCGTGACCCTGAACCTGAGTAAGTCGGGCGGCTCTCTCTCGTTCGGGCCACGCGGAGCGAAGTTTACCATCGGTCCGAGGGGCAAGCGGGCCACGATGGGCATTCCGGGAACAGGCCTTTTCTACACGACCACGCTTCCAAGCGGGAGGTCAGGTGGCAGGAAAACCGCGTCCTACTCCGCTCCGGCCGTTCCAACGGTCCGCCCGGAAGACCGGCTGACGCTGGGTTTCTTCAAGCGGCTCATCACGCCGGACGACGAGGAGGCCCTGGTGGACGGGTGCCGGGAGTTGGTGCTGGGGAATGAGGACAAGGTGCTTCAGCACCTTGAACAGGCGGTTCACCTGGCCGACGGCGCGTACCTTGCCGGTTTCCTGGCGCTCAAGAAGGAGCAGCTGGAAGAAGCTGTGAACTACCTGGCGACGGCCGCCGAGAAGCACAGCCGCTTAGGAACCTACTTCTCCAAGTACGGCATCTCCGCCGCCATGAGTCTCCCCATCACAGACGAGGTGTCCGCGCATGTGGGCCCGGATCTGCGCGGCGTGCTGCTGGGCCTGGTGGAGGTCTCCCAGCGTCAGGCGCGCTGGGAGGATGCGATTGCCTGCCTGGAAAGGCTGCAGCGGCTTGAACCCGACGACGGGGTGGTGAAGCTGTCCCTCGCGGAGCTGCTGTTGGACGCCCGCCCGGGCGACAAGAACATCTGCCGAAAGGTTGTGCGATTGGCCGAAGGCATCGAGAATGAGACGCCGGTCCACACCGCGCTGCTGCTCTACAAGGCCAGGGCCCTGCGTGGGCTCGGGCTCCTGATTGCTGCGCGGGAGACCCTGACGGGCGCCCTGCGCCGGAAGAAGGGCCGCTCCGAGGAGTTGCTCCGGGCGCTCCGGTACGAACGGGCCCTGGTCTACGAGGACCTCGGAAAGCCGAGGCGGGCTAGAGCCGAGCTCGAGAAGCTCTACGCCGAAGATCCGGACTACGAGGATGTAGCGGCCCGGTTGGAGCTGTGACAAGCTGTGACACGGAGCTGTGACATCCCATGCTTGCGACAAACTTGCGACACGGCTTGCGACATCCGGCTCAGGCCGGACGGGAGGAAATCCGAATCAGCGCCGTTTCCGCCCCCTCGGGGATGTGCCGCTCTTTGAAAAGATATTGTGTATCAATGGGTTAGGTGATATCCTGGCAGTGGAGAGTGGTTATGAAGAGGGTTGCGAGTGGGGAGCTTAAAGTAAAGCCCCTGCCCGAATCGCGGTAGGGGCTTTTTTACAAGTTGATTTTTTAAAGGATTGCGCCAGCCCATCTTGACCAGTCGAAAACCAGTCTTTTCTTGTTAAGGGTGTAGCACCCAAATTTTTTTTGACATGAACCCTTCACGTCTTCCTTTAGCAGCGGTGCTGTGCTGGCTGCCCATCCTCGTGCTCACAGCGCCTGCTTCAGCACTGGCCCATACGGGGTTGACACCAACCACAAGCTGGGGCTACGGCTTGCTACATCCGCTCACCGGCCTAGATCACTTGCTAGCTGCAGTAGGGGTGGGTTTATGGGCTGCCTTGCAGGCACATGTTCTTGCACGCCGCTTACTGTTCGTTTTTTTGAGCATGCTCCTGGTCGGACTACCGCTTGGAGCTGCTTGGCCCACGGAGACCACCGAATGGAGCGTGCTGGCTTCGGTGCTGCTTTTGGGCACAATGCTGGTTTTGGTGTCTCGCCCACCTGCTGCAGTTAGTCTACTGCTTATTGCGCTGTTTGGTTTGCTACACGGACACGTCCACGGCACCGAAATCCTGCCTGAGACGGGCTGGGCTTATGCCCTTGGATGGATGCTTGCCACAGGCCTGTTAACCTTTACGGGCTACGCGATCGGACGCTTGCTGCACCACCGACAGGTGGTTGGCGTTTTTCGGCTTGCCGGTTTCATGCTTATTGGGGCGATGATTGCTCTGCTTTAAAAATATGGAGCCTACGCTAAAAATCATCCAGGTAGCGCGCCGCGTGCAGGCCGATAACAACGCCTTAGCCCAGGCGCTACGTGAGCAGTTCGACAAGGCCGGCGTGCGCGTGCTTAACTTGATTGCTGCCCCAGGGGCGGGCAAAACCAGTTTGATTGCTCGGACGCTGGAGCAGCTTGGCCGGCGCCTGCAAATTGGCGTGCTGGAAGGCGACATTGCCGGTAGCATCGATACCCAAAAGGTCCTTCAGGCCGGCGCCCGTGATGCCGTCCAGATCAACACGGGTGGAACCTGCCATTTAGAAGCCCGCATGGTTGCCGAAGCCCTTGGCCAACTTGAACTGGAGGCGCTCGACTTACTCTTTATCGAAAACGTCGGCAATCTTATTTGCCCAACCCACTGGGATTTAGGCGCGCACTATACGGTATGCATCGTCAGCGCTGCCGAAGGGCACGACAAGCCACTCAAATATCCAGCTATTTTTGTTCGGAGCGATGCGATTGTACTCAATAAAATCGACTTAGCCCCGCTATGTGGTTTTGACCACGATCAGTTCTACCTCCACCTCAGAGCCCTTACCCAAGCCCCGGTTTTTGAGCTCTCCTGTCGCACGGGTGAAGGTTTGGCGTCGTGGATTACTTGGTTAACCAATGTATTGTAATACAAAAATTACCCACAAACTTTTGCCCTTCTATTCACATCTATTTCGACAGATCGCTTTTCTCAAGCGCAACAACTTCTCGATTTTATAGTCAGTAATTCTGGCGACTCCAAGACGCCTCTTTAGAGGCGGGGCAGCGCCGTACGAAGTACTGTTAACCTAAAGCTGTGCTATGGAAGCCATCGCTAACTTTCGTACGGTTTTTGAAGAAGAGCGCCCCCGCCTGACGGATGTTGCAGCGCTACTGGAGGCTTCGCGTTGTCTGGAATGTGGGCGTGATGGGCGGCCGGCCCCTTGCATTGAGGCTTGTCCTACCCGCATTGATATTCCCGGTTTTATTCGGGCTATTCGTGAAGGCGACCCGCTGACCTCAGCGCGAATCATTTTCGAGGCGAACGTGCTAGGGGGAAGCTGCGCGCGCGTCTGTCCGGTGGAAGCGCTTTGCGAAGGTGCTTGCGTGCTCACGCACGAGAAACGCCGGCCGGTAGCTATTGGCCGTCTGCAACGCTACGCAACCGACGCTGCGTTTGCAGCGGGTATCGCCCTCCATCCTCCCCGCCGGCAGGCTCAGCTACCGCTCAGCGTAGGCGTTATTGGAGCTGGCCCGGCCGGACTGGCCTGTGCTGCAGAGCTGGCTCGTTTGGGTCATGAAGTCACCGTTTATGAAGCCCGCTCAGAGCCAGGAGGGCTAGTCGTTTCGGCCATTGCACCCTACAAACAGATGGTCGAGCCGATTCCCCAGGAAGTTGAAGCCATCCGAGCGCTAGGCGTCACCTTCTGTTTTAACACCAGCATAGGGGAAGATCTTTCGTTTGCTGAATTGGAATCGCGGCATGATGCCCTGTTTTTAGCAGTGGGCTTAGATGGGGATATGCCGCTTGAAATCGCAGGAAGCGACCTGGAAGGCGTTTGGCCTTCCCTACGCTTCATCGAACGCCTAAAGGCCATGGATCCGCCACCGATAGGCGAAAACGTTGTGGTGATCGGTGGCGGCAACACGGCAATCGACGTGGCCCGTGAAGCGGTGCGTCTAGGAGCGCGGCACGTCACCGTGCTTTACCGTCGCACGGAAGCTGAAATGCCGGCTTTCCGGCACGAGGTGGAAGCTGCACGGGACGAGGGTGTGCAGTTTGAATGGCTTACGCTACCGGTACGTCTGCTGGGGGAGGTGCGCGTTTCGGGGGTTGAATGTGTCCGAACGCGCCTGGTGCCTGATCCTTCCGGTGGGCGTCCGCGACCGCAAGTCGTCGAAGGCACCGAGTTTGTTTTGCCAGCCGATACAGTAGTCTTTGCTATTGGGCAACAACCACGCACCAATCTGCTGGCCACGATCCCAGGCCTTCGCATAGAGCAAGGGCGCGTGTGGGTGGATGAGCATTTTCAGACCAGCCATCCACGACTGTTTGCTGGCGGCGATTGCGTCAATGGCGGTGCTACCGTAGTCGAGGCTGTAGCGCAGGGCAAACGGGCGGCCCATGCTATTGCCCAACGTATTCAGCCCTTAGAAAATCGGCCTAGGCCGATGACCGACCGAAAAGAGACCCTACAATGAACATGCTGGAAATTCGCTGGCACGGACGTGGTGGCCAAGGGGCCATCACTGTATCCAAAATCCTGGCGCTGGCTGCTTTACGCAGTGGCAAATATGCCCAGGCCTTTCCGGAGTACGGTCCGGAACGCAGCGGCGCCCCCGTACGTGCCTACAACCGGATCGACGATCGGCCTATTGTACTGCATTCGGGCGTCTACACGCCACAGCGTGTGGTGGTGCTGGACGAGACGCTGCTGGAGGCCGAAGACGTATGCGAAGGATTGGCACCAGATGGCGCTTTGGTGCTCCATACCCATCGTTCGCCCGAACTCATCCGAGAGCAAACAGGCTATGCCGGACGCATCGTGTGCGTCGATGCCGCAACGATTGCTGAAAGCACCGGTGCCCGCTTTGCTAACGTGCCGCTGCTAGGCGCCTTAGCCAGCACACTGGATTTTCTGCCGCTGGCCACGCTGGAAGAAGCGCTACGCACCTTCCTGGGTAAACGTCGGCCCGAAGTGGTTGCGGCCAACATCGAGGCGCTGCGTCGCGGCTACGCAGAGACAGCAACGCTAGAGGCCATTGTACCCGATAGCCTGCCGCTTCGCCCCCGTCCCGAAGGGGCACGGATGCTGCTGCCGTATCACAAGCTGCCCATAGGGGGCGTTATCACGCCCGAAATTCGTTGGTTTCCCAAAACCGGTGGCTGGCGTAACGAACGGCCGGTTTTCCACGAAACGCTTTGCGTCAACTGCCTGCTCTGCTGGGCTCATTGCCCAGAACCGGCCATCCTGGTACACAACCGTCGGATGGAAGGGATCAACTATGACTACTGCAAAGGCTGTGGCATTTGCGCGACCTCATGCCCCACAGGGGCGCTCAGCATGGTCCCGGAAAACACAGCTGAACCGGTCGTCGTCGCCGCAACCGCACACAACCCTGGATAAAGCTATGGCCCTTGGCGTCATTCCGCGGCTTGAAGCTGCCCAACTGCTCACCGGCGCACAGGCGGTTGCCCACGCTATGCGCCAGATCGAACCCGACGTCGTGCCGGTCTATCCGATTACGCCACAAACTCCAATTGTTGAGGAGTTTGCGCAGATGGTTGCTGATGGCCGCTGCGACACCGAGATCATCAACGTCGAATCGGAGCATTCGGCCATGAGTGCAGCCATCGGCGCCTCGGTAGCCGGTGCACGGGTAATGACGGCCACAGCTTCGCAAGGCCTGGCCTTAATGATTGAAGTCCTCTACATCGCTGCTTCGATGCGCTGCCCGATCGTGATGCCCCTAGGCAACCGAGCCCTCAGCGGACCCATCAATATTCACTGTGACCACTCCGATGCTATGCTGGCCCGCGACTCGGGTGCTGTCCAGATCTTCACCGAAAATGGCCAAGAGGCCTACGATTACACGCTGATGGCTGTGCGCTTGGCAGAAGATGAACGGGTACGATTACCTGTGCTGGTGAACCTGGACGGCTTTACACTTACGCACTCGGCTGAGGCTGTCGAGCTGCTGGCCGACGAGGTAGCACGTGCGTTTGTGGGACGCTACCGTCCGCACTACCCCTTGTTGGACACAAGGCGACCCACAACGCAAGGGCCTTTCGACATGCCCGATTTCTACTACGAACACAAGCGTCAGCAAGATGAAGCCCTACGGAGCGTATTAACCGTCTTTCCTGAAGTGCAGCACGCCTATGCCGAGGCCACAGGGCGCAACTATCTGGGCTACTACGAAGCCTATTGCCTTGAAGATGCGGATTTTGCCCTGGTCGTCCTAGGATCGACCGCAGGTACGGCCAAAGCGGTCGTTGAGGCGCTGCGCGAGGAAGGCCAGCGCGTAGGTTTGCTGAAGCTTTGGCTCTTTCGCCCCTTCCCACACGCAGCTGTAGCCAACGCCCTGCGCGGCAAGCAGGCCGTAGCTGTCATGGACCGGGCGTTATCGTTTGGCAGCTGGGGACCACTTTACACGGAAATGGCGGCTGCACTTTACGGACTACCCGAGGCCGAACGTCCCCAATTGTACAACTTTACCTATGGTCTGGGGGGGCGAGATGTGACGCCTGACCAGATCGCGGAAGCCTTCAGACGTATCCAAGACCCGCGTACGCCCACGCAACACATGCATTACTTGGGTGTACGCGCTTAAAGCTGGGAGCCTCGACCATGATCGCTACACGCATTTATCCTAACGGCGAGCCGACACGCCCCAAAACGCTTAAAGAACTGGCCGATCGCGAAAGCCGTGAACCGCGTTTCCAGGGAGGGCATTCGCTTTGCGCCGGCTGCGGTGTGCCTCTGGTGGTGCGCATGGTGCTCAACGCTATCGATACCCCCGTGGTGGTGGTTAATGCTACTGGCTGCCTAGAGGTAGCCACCACGCGTTATCCCTCGACGGCCTGGAACGTCCCCTGGCTCCATGTGGCCTTCGAAAATGCCGCTGCCGCAGCCAGTGGCGTAGAGGCTGCCTTTCGTGTGCTCAGCCGAAAGCGCCGCCAGGGCCAGCCCATCCCTTTCGATCTGCCCGAAGAGGTGCGCATTGTAGCCTTCGGGGGCGATGGCGGTACCTACGACATCGGTTTGCAGGCGCTCTCGGGCGCCTTGGAGCGGGGCCATCGCTTTACCTACATCTGCTACGATAACGAAGCCTACATGAATACGGGCAACCAGCGCAGCGGGGCTACTCCACCTCTAGCCCACACCACAACTACACCTGTGGGCGAGCAAAGCCTCGGGAAACTCCAGCAGCGTAAAGACCTAACCGAGATCGCTGTCGCACATCATGTGCCCTATGTGGCCCAAGCTTCCATCTCTCACTGGCAAGACTTGGTGCGTAAAATTCAACGGGCAGTGCATGTCGACGGTCCCAGCTTCCTCAACGTGCTTGCCCCTTGCCAACGCGGCTGGGGCTACGATCCTGCCCAAACCGTCGAAATAGCCCGCCTAGCTGTTGAAACCTGCTACTGGCCGCTTTATGAAGTCATTGATGGGGATTACTGGCTAAATGCTTGGCCACGCAAACCCTTACCCCTTACGGAGTGGCTTAAGGTCCAAGGGCGTTTTCGCCACCTCCTACGGCCAGAAAATCGCCACTTGCTTGATGCCTTACAGCAGCAGGTCAACCGCAAATGGGAACTCCTGCTGCGCAAATGTGAGGGCCGAGTGCTGGAAGTATAGCGTTACGTAAACTAGATTGCCAGAAACGACTGCATGTAATTTAGCTTTAGGTAAAGCTTTGTCGAGACAGGACCGTGAGGGGGCATCAAGGTTCATCTTAAACCGTTAAGCCCTATGCACGCCCCAGCCTCACGATGGATTGTAGAACGCTCGGACTTCGATGCCCTGCTTGAAGCCTTAGGACAACGGGGCTTTACGCTGATTGGACCACACGTGCGCGACGGCGCTATCGTCTACAGCCCTATTCAACGCAGTGAGGATCTACCCATCGGATGGACCGACGAGCAGGACGGCGGTTTGTATCGACTGCATCGCCGAAATGACGCCGCCTTGTTTGGCTACGCTGTAGGACCGCACAGCTGGAAACAGTTTCTCTTTCCACCTAGGCTACGCCTCTGGCAAGCCCATCGTAACGGGACCGGGGGACACTTTGAAATCCATGAGGCTCCCCTTCCGGAGACGCCATATGCGTTCATCGGCGTTCGCGCCTGCGAGCTTGCCGCCATCCGCATTCAAGATCGTATTTTTCTAGAAGGGCCTTACGTTGATCCCTATTACCAGGCCTTACGCGAACGGCTGTTTGTGCTGGCCGTTAACTGCACAGAACCTGCCGGCACCTGTTTTTGCGCTTCCATGGGCACTGGGCCCGAAGCCCGTGCGGGCTTCGACCTGTCCCTTACGGAAGTCCTTACCGAAAACCGGCACTACTTTGTCGTGACTGTTGGCAGTGAAGCTGGCCAAGCAGTACTTGCCGACGTACCCCATCGCCTAGCCACAGCAGATGAAATCGCTGCAGCCAATGCGCTTCTTGCTGAAGCCGCTACGCGTATGGGACGCCAGCTTGACTGCCAGCACCTCAAAGAACGGCTCTACGCTTCCTATGAACATCCCCACTGGGATGCGGTGGCCCAGCGCTGCCTCAGCTGCGCCAACTGCACCATGGTATGCCCAACCTGCTTCTGCCATACCGTTGAAGAAGTTACAGACTTAACAGGCCAGACGGCTGAACGCGTGCGCCAGTGGGACTCGTGCTTTTCGGTGGAATTTTCCTATATCCATGGCGGCAGTGTGCGGCAAAGCACACGCGCCCGCTATCGGCAGTGGCTCATGCACAAACTGGCCACGTGGGTCGATCAGTTCGGCACCATGGGATGCGTAGGCTGCGGTCGGTGCATCACCTGGTGCCCTGTAGGCATCGACTTAACTGAAGAAGTTGCTGCCTTGTGTACAGAATCACAACCGGAGACCGCTCCATGACGTCCCAACATTCGCTCAGCGCCCTACTGGCTGAACATCCCTTCTTTCGAGGGCTTGAAGCGCCCTACCTGGAATTGATCGCCGGTTGCGCGCGCAACGTGCGCTTTAATGCAGGCGAGTACATCTTTCGCGAAGGCGAAACGGCCAATGAATTTTACCTCTTACGTTACGGCCGCGTGTCGCTTGAAGTTCATCTGCCCGACCGGGGAACCGTAACCATTCAGACCCTAAGCGAAGGCGACGTGCTAGGCTGGTCGTGGCTCGTTCCCCCTTATCAAAACCAATTCGACGCGCGGGCGCTAACGCTTGTGCGGGCACTGGCGTTCGATGGCACCTGCATTCGCAACAAGTGCACCGAAGACCCTCGCCTAGGGTATGAGATTTTCAGTCGCTTTGCGCGGATCATTGCCGAGCGGCTGCAAGCTACCCGCCTCCAGCTCCTCGATATGTACGGTGGGGTCCCCCGGCGCCAACCTCTGCATGCCTAAAACCTATGAGCGCCCCTTCGATTTTGAGCTTGCCTGTTGAAGCGCGTCACGCGCTTCAACCTCTAACGCCACGGCTATGGCGCGTGCTACGCACGCGTCGCGAAACGCACGACACACGCACGCTCGAGCTAGAAGCCCTAGACGGTATTGGATTACCGTTTTGCCCAGGCCAGTTTAATATGCTCTATGTTGGGGGCATCGGAGAGATTCCGATTTCGATCAGCGGCGATCCAGCCCGTCCAGAACGGCTAGTGCATACCATTCGGGCTGTAGGCGCCGTCAGCCAAGCCCTGTGCAGTTGCAAGCCTGGGGACGTCATCGGCGTACGTGGACCGTTTGGCAGCGCCTGGCCTGTTGAAGCTGCCGAAGGTTACGACGTAGTGGTTATGGCAGGGGGTATTGGGCTGGCGCCACTCCGGCCTGCAATTTATCATTTACTGCAGTATCGTGGTCGGTATGGCAACTTGGTGCTACTCTACGGCGCTCGCACGCCCCAAGACCTGCTCTACGTGCGGGAGCTGGAACGCTGGCGTAGCCGCTTCGACTTCCAAGTGGAAGTTACCGTCGACCGTGCGCGCGAGGGCTGGTTTGGCCATGTGGGCGTGGTCACCGGCTTGCTTCCTAGAGCCCTCTTTGATCCCGAAGAAACTATGGCTTTCGTCTGCGGCCCAGAAATCATGATGCGCTTTGCAGCTAAAGCCTTAGTAGAGCGAGGTGTGGCTGCAGAGCGGATTTTTCTCTCCATGGAGCGAAATATGAAATGTGCTATCGGCTTGTGTGGCCATTGCCAATTTGGGCCTCACTTCATTTGTAAAGACGGACCGGTTTTCGCTTTTGCACGCGTTGCCCGATGGCTAACCATCCGTGAGCTTTAAACCATGCCCCGGCGTAAACCTAAACTAGCTGTCTGGAAGTTTGCCTCTTGTGACGGCTGCCAGCTCAGCCTGCTCGACTGCGAAGACGAGCTGATGACGATAGCCGGTGCGGTTGAAATTGCCTATTTCCTAGAGGCCTCGCGGGCTACGGTACGCGGCCCCTACGACCTATCCCTTGTTGAGGGATCGATTACGACCCCTCACGATGCTGAACGAATTCGGCAAATTCGTCAGCAATCAAGGTTTTTGATCACCATCGGCGCCTGCGCTACGGCTGGGGGCATTCAGGCACTGCGCAATTTTCGGGACGTGGCCGAGTTTACCCGTATCGTGTATGCCCATCCCGAGTATATCGAAACGCTGGCCACTTCAACACCCATAGCGGAGCATGTAGCCGTTGACTTTGAGCTGCGCGGCTGCCCCGTCAGTAAGCAACAGCTCCTTGAGGTTATTGTGGCTTTTCTTCAGCACCGGCGCCCCCAGATTCCCGCCTACAGCGTTTGCGTCGAGTGCAAGCGTCGAGGTACGGTGTGCGTCATGGTAGCCCAAGGTACGCCCTGCCTGGGTCCTATTACCCAAGCTGGCTGTGGAGCCCTGTGCCCGGCGTATCACCGAGGCTGCTATGCTTGCTTTGGTCCCAAAGAAACGCCCAATCCAGCCTCGCTGATGCACTGGTGGCAGGAACGGTTGGGCGTAGCTGCGCAAGACGTCGAACGCGCCTTGCATACCTTTAATGCATACGCACCGGCTTTCCGCGAAACGTTCTCACCCAACCCCGCGCGTCACCATGGCTAAGGCCCGACTTACCCGCACCCTCCGCGTTGACGCCTTGGCCCGTGTTGAGGGTGAAGGTGCACTCTACGTGCGTATCCAAAACAACCAGGTCGTCGACGTGCGACTGCGCATCTATGAGCCACCCCGTTTTTTCGAAGCGTTTTTGCGTGGACGCTCGTTTCTTGAGGCGCCTGACCTTACCGCACGCATCTGCGGCATCTGTCCCGTAGCCTATCAGATGAGCGCATCAACAGCGATGGAGAACGCCTGTGGCGTCGAAGTGACTGGACCACTGCGGCTGCTGCGCCGCCTGCTTTACTGTGGCGAGTGGATCGAAAGCCATGCGCTGCACGTGTTCATGCTGCATGCTCCTGATTTTCTGGGCTACCAAAGCGCCCTCGAAATGGCCCGGGACTATCCGGACTGGGTTCAAAAAGGCTTGCAGCTCAAAAAAGTCGGTAATGAACTCATGCGCCTCATCGGCGGTCGTGAAATTCACCCGATCAATGTGCGGGTGGGGGGCTTTTACCGAGCTCCAAGCCGGGAAGAACTTCTTGCGCTGCGCAAACCGCTCTTGTGGGCCCGTGAAGCCGCTTATGATACGGTGCGTTGGGTAGCTAGCTTCGACTTTCCAGATTTTGAACAAGACTACGAGTTTGTGGCACTGCGGCGCGAAGACGAGTACGCCATTCTCGATGGCCGTCTGGTGTCTAACCGCGGCCTAGACATTCCAATAGCCGCCTTCAACGACCATTTCGAAGAGGAGCATGTGCCCCACTCGAATGCCTTGCATGCCCACATTCGAGGGCGTGGGGCTTATCTCGTAGGACCGCTGGCGCGCTTTAACCTGAATTTTGATCAGCTGTCGCCACTAGCCCAACAAGCTGCCCAGGAAGTTGGTCTGCGACCAGGGTGCCGTAATCCTTTCCAAAGCATCATCGCACGTGCTGTCGAAATACTTTATGCCTGCGACGAGGCCTTGCGGCTCATCGAAGCCTACGTGCCTCCAGAACGGCCCTTTATCGACGTGCAACCGCGCGCGGCTACCGGACATGGCTGCACCGAAGCCCCCCGAGGCATTCTCTACCATCGTTACGTGATTAGCGACGAAGGAACCATCCTAGAAGCCCAAATTGTGCCACCCACGTCACAAAATCAACGACGCATCGAGGAAGACTTGCGACAGGTCGTAAGCCGCTGGCTTACGTTAACCGACGACGAACTGCAGTGGCGCTGCGAGCAAGCTATTCGGAATTACGACCCCTGCATCTCGTGCGCCACGCATTTTTTAAAACTGCACGTGGAACGTTCGTGAAGATGGTGATCGGCCTGGGGCATCCTCTTCGAGGCGACGATGCTGCCGGACTGGAAGTGGCGGCGCTGCTTCAAAGCCAAAAGCCTAAAGGGGTACAGGTACTAAGGGCTACCGATCCGTTTCGGCTGCTGGCATGGTGGGAAGGG
>FMJZ01020123.1_pt1 | contig 32570 bp, 34 predicted proteins | sample 1987881 | NCBI WGS metagenome assembly FMJZ01 (sample SAMEA4378227, study PRJEB15110) | soil metagenome | biome: soil; feature: Field; material: Soil | place: India | collected 2015-03-11 | depth 0 m
AGTTTCCATATTGATAATTTCATTATTTTTTATAGTTAGTTGCGCAACTTTACCAAAGCCTTTACAGGATGTCCCTGCATTAAGAGATGTCTCCTTAAAAGTGGTTAAAGAAAATCCTGATAAATACAATAATGTGTCTCTTTTATGGGGTGGAAGAATCACAAATTGTATCAATACTCAGGATGGAACAGTTTTTGAGATTCTTCATTTACCTCTTGACAGGGAAGGTTATCCAGAAGAAACCGATGTTTCAGAGGGAAGATTTATAGTAAAATCAAAAAATTTTCTTGATTGCGCAGTTTATTCAAAAGGAAGACTGCTAACAGTAGCCGGAAGATTTAAAGGGCTTCAAGAAGGAAAAATTGATACAATGACTTACACTTTTCCTGTTATTGAGGCTCACGCAACATATCTATGGAAAAAAGCGAAATATTACCCCACTTATTACTGGCATCCTTCAATATGGTTTTGGTATGGTTATCCTGGTTTTTGGTTTGAATACGGATATCCTCGGTGGTAGAGTATATTGAGCAAAATTAAAATACTTCCTGAAAGTATTGTAGGGAAAATTTCAGCAGGAGAGGTTGTAGAAAGACCCGCCTCCGTAGTAAAAGAACTGATTGAAAATTCAATAGATGCTGGTGCAAACTCTATATCTGTTTATATAAAGGAATTTGGAATTGCTGAAATAAAAGTAATAGATGATGGAGAAGGAATTCCATCTGATGATGTTATATTAGCATTTCAAAGGCATGCAACAAGTAAGATAAACGATGAAAGAGACCTTCAAAGAATCTCCTCTCTTGGATTCAGAGGCGAAGCCCTTTACTCAATAGCACATGTAAGCAAGTTAAAAATTATTACCCAGTATAAAGATGAAGATACAGGCAAAGAGATTTATCTTATAGGTGGTAAATTAGTATTTCAAAAGCCTGTAGTGACCAAAGGAACAGCAGTAGAGGTTAGAGACCTTTTTTTTAATACACCTGTTAGAAGAAAATTTCTTAAGTCTTCTTACACTGAAAAATCGCATATTATTGAAACAGTCCAGAATTACTGTGTTGCATATCCAGAAATTTCCTTTTCTTTATTTATTGATGACGAAGAAATTTTAAATATAACTCAGGTAAAGAATTCGTATGACAGAATATCACAAATTTTTGGTTTAGAACTCACAGAAAAGCTTAAGTTTAAAACAACTTCAAAAGATAACTATAAAATTGAACTATTTCTTGGTATAGAGGAACTTGTAAGAAAGTCAAAAACCAGACAGTTGATTTTTGTAAATCGGAGACCGGTAAAAGATTTTTCAATTGTTAATGCTGTATATAAAGCTTTTAATATCAAAGAAAATCATCCACAGTTTTTTATTTTTATAAGTCTTCCACCAGAGGATGTAGATTTTAATGTTCATCCTACAAAGAAAGAAGTAAGGTTTCGTGAGCCACAGATAATTCACCAGCTTATTTTCAGAATGGGTGAGCATCAAATTAAATCATCAATGATTGTACAAGAAACTCCTCCATGGAAGACAAATGAAGGTTTGTCTTCAGCAGTTCAGATTCCTTCATTTTATACAGAGTCAATTTTTAACAAAGAAGAAATTTTTCAGTTTTTCAGTCTCGGTGATTCAATCGTTGTGATTCAAAGGGCTGATGGTATTGTCTTTATTGACTTCCATGCAGCTCATGAAAGGGTGAATTTTGAAAAGATTTTAAATAAAATGGATGAACAGATTGTAAGGCTTGCTTTTCCTCATGTTATAAATCTAAATCCGCAAGAGTATGTTTTAATAAAGGAAAATTTACACATTCTTTATGAACTTGGTATTGAAGCTGAAGATTTTGGGAAAAATTCAATAGTAATAAGAGCATTACCTGAAATTATTAAATATGCAGATATAGCAGGAATTATTGAAAGCATCGCAGTAACACTTAAAGAAGGCATAGGTATATCAGATTTTATTGATATAAAAAGAAAAGTTGCAGCAACAATAGCATGTCATAGTTCCTTAAGAGCAAATGAAAAAATTAATTATTTTGAGATTAAATCTTTGTTGCAGGAGCTTGAAAAAACATCTGATCCTGAACACTGTCCTCATGGAAGACCTGTAAAAAAGTTTATATCTATTGATGAGATAAAAAAGTGGTTTTTAAGATAATTCCGTCAAAAAAATGACACAAGGTTTAACTTCTATAAAGCTTTTATCTGTTGAGTATGACAATTTACAATATCTGGCATAAACTATGCTAAATATTTTAAATTTAGAAAAGAACAAAAGGAGGAAGAAGTATGGCAAAAGAAAAAGCTAAAAAATTAGAAGAGGAAGAAGAACAGCCCGATGAAAAAGCTGAAAAACCCAAGAAAAAAACTAAACTTCCGTTGCTGATTATTATTGCTGTAGTAGTTTTGATAGTTGGTGCAGGAGGAGCTTATTTTTTCATGACTGGTAAAGGTACTGAACAGGCCAAAAGCACTGCTCAAAAGGATTCAAAAGATGTCCAGGGTGTAAATTTCTCTCTTGAGCCTTTTGTTGTAAATTTAATGGATCAAGGTGGAACAAAATATCTTAAAATTTCTATACAACTTGAACTTTCTGATGCAAAATTGACTGAACAGGCAAAAAACAAAACACCACAAATAAGGGATGCTATTATAACTCTTTTAACCAATAAAACATCTGATGAATTAATTACTCCCGAGGGCAAACTACTTCTTAAAGATGAGATTAAACAGAGAGTCAGTCAGATTCTTGGGGAAGGTAATGTTATAAATGTTTATCTTACAGATTTTGTAATGCAGTAGCCATGCCAGACGACGAAATTCTATCACAGGATGAGATTGATGCTCTGTTAAAGGGCATTGCAGGAGGAGAGGTTGAGACAGAAACAGCTGAAGCTCCATCTGGAATAAGGCCCTATGATTTTACCTCTCAGGAAAAGATTGTTCGCGGTAAAATGCCTTCTTTGGATATTATTAATGAACGTCTTGCAAGAGGTTTCAGAGTAAGTCTTGCTTCAGACATAAGAAAAATAGTAGATGTGATAAATGTAAATGTAAATATTACAAAGTTCTATGATTTTCTTCGCTCTGTTCCTTTTCCTTCAAGCCTGAACATTATAAAACTTGAACCTCTACGAGGTTTTAGCCTGGTTGTCTTTGATGCACCTATGATTTTTACTCTTATTGAATTTTATTTTGGCGGCTCAGGGAAAGGTTATTATAAACCAGAAGGAAGAGAGTTTACGCCAATTGAGCAGAGAATAATTCACAAAGTTGTTATGATGTTTCTTGAAAACATGGAAGAAGCATGGAAGCCTGTTTTTCAGATAAAGCCTCATTTTATAAGAACAGAGATGAATCCTCAATTTGTCACAATAGTCACACCTGTTGATGTGGTAATTGAAACAGAGTTTACTCTTGAAATAGAAACAAGAGAATGTAAAATTATGGTTTGCATTCCTTACTCTTCAGTAGAACCTATAAAAGAGAAGCTTTACAGTGCCTTTCTTGCAGATAGAGACGAGATGGATATGAAATGGATAGGAAGAATCAAGGCACAAATAAAAAATGCACCAGTGCAGGTTGAAGCTATTTTGGGTAAGGTAACTATAGACTTTAAAACATTACTAGACATTAAATCAGGTGACATTGTTACTCTTCAAAAGAGAATAGATGAAGATGTGGATTTACTTGTAGAAGGCATTCCTAAACTTAAAGGCAAATTGGGAACATTTAAGGGAAATTATGCAATAAAAGTAACAAAGGAGCCATAAAATGGATGAAAAGGAAGTTAAAGAACATTCAAATCAGGAAGAACTTGAAGAAGAGCTTGATATGGCAAAAGCTCTTGAGATGGAAAAAACAATGAAAGCAAAACAGGAAGTTCAGCCGCCTAATATAGATGAATTTACCATTACTGAAGAAAAACCAAAAATAAGAGATATTGATTTTATTCTTGATATTCCCCTTGAACTGACAGTTGTTATCGGAAGAACAAGAATTCTTGTGCAGGAGCTTCTTCAATTAACTCAGGGCTCTGTTGTTGCTCTTGATAAACTTGCAGGTGAACCAATGGAAGTTTATGTTAATGGTAAACTTGTTGGAAGAGGTGAGGTTGTTGTAGTAAATGAAAAGTTTGGCATAAGAATTACAGATATTATAAGCCCTCAGGAAAGAGTCAAACAGCTTGGATGAGAGGATACAATGGAATACCTTAAAGTCCTATTCTCTTTGATTTTTATTATCGTAGCCCTGTATATTGTTTTACGGCTGATGAAAAACAAGATAAATCCCGGGAAGGGCTTTATTCAAATTATTTATTATCAGCCAATAGGTTATAAAAAAGGCATAGGTGTGCTAAAAGCCTTTGATGAATATCTTCTTGTTGGAATATCAGAAAATGGAATTAATATAATAACTAAACTTGATTCTTTAAAAATTAAGGCAATTTTTGAAGAACAGAAAGAGGAGAAAAAATCTATCTGGCAAAGGATATTCAAAGGAGGTTTATTTAGCTGCCTTTTTATTTTATTTCCAACATTTTGCTTTGCTGCACCTCAGGCTACTCAAGGAGGGCTATTCGGTTTTTCTAGTGCTGTTGACATTCTTGTATTTATAACTTTGCTAAGCTTTCTGCCAGCAGTATTGGTCATGATGACATCTTTTACAAGAATTGTTATTGTTCTTTCTTTGCTAAGACAGGCACTTGGAATGCCTTCAGTTCCTCCAAATCAGGTTATAATCGGAGTTGCATTGTTTCTAACACTCTTTATCATGGCTCCAACAGTTGACAAAGTTTACAAAGAAGCTTATGTGCCACTGTCAAAAAAAGAGATAAATATGGAAGAAGCAATAAACAAGGCATCAGTTGCATTTAAAGAGTTCATGTTGAAACAGACAAGAGAAAAAGACCTTGCCTTATTTCTTAAACTTTCAAAAACAGAAGTTAAGCCTGCAACTCCTATGGATTTACCAATGAAAATAGTTGTTCCTGCTTTTGCTCTTGGTGAGCTTAAAAGAGCATTTGAAATCGGATTTTTAATATTTCTTCCTTTTTTGGTTATTGATATTGTTGTGGCAAGCATATTGCTATCAATGGGAATGTTTATGGTACCACCAGTTATGATATCAATGCCTTTTAAGTTATTGCTTTTTGTTTTAGTTGACGGTTGGCAGTTAATTATAGGTTCACTTGCAGGGGGATTTAAATGACAGTAGAATTTTTAAACTACATTTCAAAACAAACCTTTGAAACTATTCTTCTGGTGGGAGGTCCTGTATTGCTTGTAAGTCTTCTTGTTGGTCTTATTATTGGCTTATTTCAGGCAATAACCCAGTTACAGGAAATGACAATAAGTTTTGTTCCGAAGATTATTGCTGTTTTTTTAACATTACTTCTTACAATTCCCTGGATGGTCAATATAATGACGAAATTTACAAGGGGAATTTTTGAAAATCTTCCCATGTATGTTAAATGAACTACTTAGAACTTCTTACAACAAATTTTTACAATTTTATTCCTGTTTTCATAAGGGTTTCCATAATCCTTTTTTTTCTTCCATACATTGGTAGTAGAACTGTTCCTATAATATTTAGATTCTTTTTTGCCCTTTCAGTCTCTCTTGCTATAATGCCACTGATTCCTGTAAAAGAGGAAAATTTGTTTTTATCTTTGTTTAATGCTGTGGTTTTTGCAATGGCAATAGGTCTTATGGTAAGGGTTATTATCGCTGCAGTTGAGATAGCTTCTCAATGGATGAGCATGCAGATCGGTTTTACTATTGCAAATGTTTTTAATCCTCAATTTGGCGAACTTATGGGTCCGATAAGTATTTTTTATGAAATGTTCACAATTGCTCTTTTTTTCTCCTTAGATTTACATTTAAGTTTTGTTGAAATGATGGTTAAGAGTTTTGAATTTCCTGCAAAATTTTCTTTTTCAGGAAATATAATATCCTTTTCCTATATTATGTTCCCTCTTGCCTTCAAACTCGCAGCACCTGTTTTAGTTGTTCAGGTTCTTATGAATATAGGACTTGGATTTTTATCAAGGATTATGCCTCAAGCAAATGTTTTCTTTGTTGGATTTCCTCTTTTGCTTGCTACAGGCATTGTGATTATGTGGCTTAGTATTCCTATTTTTACAATGGTTCTTTCAAAGGCATTTATAAATCTTAAAGACGCTTTAATTGGTCTGTTGAGGTAAAATATGCCAGAGGAACTTCAGGAAAGAACTGAACAGGCTACCCCGCGAAGGCGAGAAAAAGCTCGTCAAAAGGGTGAAGTTCCCAGAAGTAGAGAACTTACTGGTATCATAGGAACTTGGATGATTTTCCTTTATTTTGTTTTTTCTGGCACATTTTTATTCTCAATAATGCAACATATGAAAGAAGCATTTATAAGAGTTAAAAATCCAGAGTTTGCTGCAGGTGCTATATTTGCAATAATTAAAGAAGAAATAAAATGGTATATTATCCAATTCCTTCCAATTGGTGGAGTTCTTGTTTTTGGAGCTTTACTTGTTCACTTTATTCAAACAGGTTTTCTTTTTACAGGAGCAACACTGGTTCCTGATATATCAAAGATAAGTCCATTAAAAGGAATAAAAAGGCTTTTTTCTCTGAATGCTTTATTTGAAACAGTAAAGGGCATTTTAAAATTGGTTGCACTTGGCATGGTCATATATTTTATTCTTAAAAAAGATGTCAATACTCTGCCACTTTTAATTGATATGGATGTAAGAAGTATCGCAGATATTTCATTTCAAAAGATTTATCAACTCATACTTGCATGCCTTATAATGCTCACTGTGTTTGCAGGTATAGATTTTGCATATCAGAGATGGCAGTATGATAGAAACTTAAGAATGACAAAACAGGAAATAAAAGAAGAATTCAAAGAAACAGAAGGTTCACCGATGTTAAGGGCAAGAATAAGAAGTTTACAAAGAGAGATGGCTCGTAAAAGAATGATGCAGGAAGTTCCAAAGGCTGATGTTGTTATTACAAATCCTTTACATCTTGCTGTTTGCATAAAATATGACTCAAAAAACATGAATGCGCCTCAAGTTATTGCAAAGGGAGCAAATATTCTTGCTGAAAGAATAAAAGAGATAGCAAGATTTGCAGGAGTACCCATATATGAAAACAAACCTCTCGCAAGGGCTTTGTATAGAATTCCTGTTGGACAAGAAATTCCTGAAGCACTCTATAAAGCTGTAGCTACCATTTTAGCTACTGTTTATAAGATTAAAGGAAGGCAGATCGCATGAATATTATGAATTATATAAGAAGTGATGTGCTTGTTGCTCTTGGAATAATTCTTATTCTGATATTCATGATTGTTCCTATCCCTCCTTTTTTGCTTGATTTATCCCTTACAATGAGCATAACTATTTCAATTTTAATTATTCTGGTAGCCTCCTATGTAAGAAAACCTCTTGATTTTTCTGTATTTCCTTCTGTTTTATTAATTGCTACACTTATGAGGCTTTCCCTCAACATTGCATCAACTCGTCTTATTCTAACAAGAGGTGAGCTTGGTACAGAAGCAGCAGGTAAGGTTATAAAAGCATTTGGGGAGTTTGTTGTAAGTGGAAACTTTGTTGTTGGTCTGATAGTTTTTTTAATTCTTATAATTATTAACTTTATAGTAATAACCAAAGGAGCAGGAAGAATTGCAGAAGTATCTGCTCGTTTCACCCTTGATGCAATGCCAGGTAAACAGATGAGCATTGATGCAGATTTAAATGCAGGACTTATTGATGAAAAGGAAGCAAGACGTCGAAGAGAAGAAATAAGTAGAGAGGCAGACTTTTATGGAGCAATGGACGGTGCAAGTAAATTTATCAGAGGAGATGCGATTGCTGCAATAATAATTATGATTATAAACATTATTGGAGGTATACTTATTGGCGTTCTTCAAAAAGGCATGACAATTGGAGATGCTGTTCAGACTTATGTAATACTTACAATCGGTGATGGACTGGCTGCGCAGGTTCCTGCTCTTATTACATCAACTGCAGCAGGAATAGTTGTTAGCAGGGCAGCAACAGAATCAAATCTTGGACAGGATATACTTCAGCAGCTTTTTAAAAATCCTAAAACTCTTGCTACAGCATCTGGAGTCCTTCTTTTACTTGGATTGATTCCAGGATTGCCTCACCTTCCTTTTATAATTATAGCTATAGTATCTGGTGCAATTGCCTATTTAATGATAAGTAAGGGAAAAAAAGAAAAGGAAGCTCTTCCTCCTCCAGCTACAGAGGAAAAACCAGTTTCAATGGAAGCTCAACTTGAAAGTCTTCTTAGGGTTGACCCAATTTCTCTTGAGATTGGCTATAATCTTATCTCTCTTGTTGAGGGAGAAAGTGCTCTTGTAGAAAGAATTCGATCACTAAGAAAACAGATTGCAATGGAAATGGGTTATATTATTCCGTCCATACATATAAAAGATAATTTAATGCTCAAACCTTCTCAATATAGCATTCTTATAAAGGGAGTTGAGATAGCAACTTCTGAAATAATTCCAGGAAGATTTCTTGCAATAGGTGCTCGTCTTGCTCAGGACATTGATGGAATTCCTACAAAAGACCCTGCTTTTGGAGTAGATGCATTGTGGATTGAGGAAAAAGATGTTTCAAAGGCACAGATGTTAGGATTTACTGTTGTTGATGCTCCATCAGTTATAGTTACACATCTAAGAGAAATTCTTAAAAATTATGGTTATGAATTACTTGGGAAACAGGAAACCCAGAGATTACTTGATAATCTTGCCAAAACTCATCCAAGAGTTGTTGATGATTTGATTCCAAATCTTTTAACGCTTTCTCAGGTACAGAAAGTTCTTCAAAATCTTTTAAGGGAGAGAGTATCAATAAAAGATTTGCAGACAATACTTGAAACTCTCGCAGAGTATGGAAGTATAACCAAAGACCCTGACATTTTAACAGAACATGTTAGACAGGCACTGTCAAGAAGAATAACAAAAAGTGTTCAAAATCCTGACGGTTCTATCTCTGCAATTCTTTTTGACCCGTCTCTTGAGAGAACATTTGTTGAGTCTTTACAGTCAACACCTCAGGGTATAAATTTTGCTGTAGATCCATTGTTAATGGAAAGAACTATTGAAAATGTAAAAAGAATGACTGATGAGGCAACAATAAAAGGTTATCAGCCTGTTTTGATATGTTCGCAATCAATAAGAAGATTTATAAAGAGAGCAATTGAAAGAGTTGTTCCTTCTTTGCCTGTCCTTTCACCACAGGAGGTATCCTCTGGAGTAAAAATACTCATGTTGGGCACATTAAAACTTAATTAGGAGGAAAAGGATGAAAATAAAAAAGTTTCATGGTAGAAGCTTTAAAGAAGTTCTAGAAACAGTTAAAAAAGAGATGGGACCGAATGCTGTGATTTTATCAACTTCCTCTAAAAAAGAGCCTCTTTCAAATAGCTCTTTTATAGAAATTACTGCTGCCATAGATGATACAGAAGAACTGACTGCTCATGAAGTATTAGAACACAGACTGCAGAATGAAGACTCATGGAAAATTGACTATGAAGTATTTAAACAAATAGAAAAGCTTAAAACTGAAGTAAGTCTTTTAAGAGAAAGTGTTACAAAACTATTTCCTTCACTTGATGATATTTCCAAAAGAGGAATTTATAATTTTCTAATAAAAAATAACATTGAGCCATATCTTGCATTAATGCTTCTGGAAAAAGCTAAGGATATGAATGAATTAAGAATAGCTATTGAAAATGAATTGAAAACCTGCAGGAATAATTTTGATGAAGAAAAAGGATACATTTTTTATGGACTTCCTGGAGTTGGAAAAACAACTACAATTTTTAAAATAGGACAAAGTTTAAAAGACAACAACAAGAAAATGATGATTATTTCTCTTGACCACAGAATCTCATCTGTGGCTTATATAAAAGAAATAGCATTAAAGTTAAAATGTGAGGCAAAATTTATAAATAAACCAAAGGAACTCTATAAAACTATGCATAAAGAAATTGATAGAAAAAGTTTACTTATTGATACTCCAGGAGATGTGAACATAAGCCTTGCTGGAGAACTTAAAAATCTGCTGAAGGATATGCCTATAAAAAAATGCCTTATCATGGATGCATCAATGTCAATGCAATCAAGCTTCAAGATATTAAAAACAATAGATACAGCTTCAGTTGATTGCATAGGTTTTAGTAAAATTGATTTAGCACAAACTTATGGGAATTTATATAATCTGTCAGTTTTATCAGGCAAACCTGTAAGTTTTATTACTTCCGGGACATATGGAGAGCCTCAATTTAAAGTCTTACCACCTGATACAATAACGAATCTCATTGTAGGAGGAGTATGTGAGAACTAATATCACGAGAATCGTAACTGTTTCAAGCGGGAAAGGAGGTGTTGGAAAAACCAATTTTGTAACAAATATTGCACTTATACTCATAAACATGCAGAAGAAAGTGCTTCTAATGGACGCTGATGTTGGTTTAAGCAACATTGATATAATGTTTGGAATAGCACCAAAATATAACATAAAACATTTACTTTCTGGTGAAAAATCAATAAAAGATATTATTGTTAAAACTTCTGAAGGAATTGATATTATTCCAGCCAGTTCTGGAATAAGAGAACTTACTCAACTTACATCTATTCATAAAATGAAAATTATTGAAGAGCTTGAAAGTATTGATAATGATTATGATATATTTCTTATTGATACAGGAGCTGGTATTTCAGATAATGTAACTTTTTTCTGTTCTGCTGCTCATGACAATATTGTAATTGTTACTCCTGAACCAACTTCAATTGCAGATGCTTATGCATTGATTAAGGTGCTTTATAAAGAATATGAAGAAAGGAATTTTCGTATAGTTGTGAATAATACTAAAAATCATAAAGAGGCTAAAAAAACCTTCAGAAAACTTTCAATGGTTGCTGAAAGATTTCTTGGAATAACCCTTGATTGGCTTGGAGATCTTCCATACGATGAAAAAATAAAGGAAGCTGTTATTGCTCAAAAGCCTTATATAACTCTTTATCCAACATCCGATTTTTCAAAAAAGCTTATTGAGATTGCAAAGCAGCTTCTTAAAAAAGATGTGAATTTGTTAAAAGGTGGAATGCAGTTTTTTCTAAAAAAACACTAACTGAATAATTTTATGGTTTATTCTGAAGATGATAAAGAGAGCCTTATTAGACAGTTTTTGCCAAAAATAAAGCATCATGCTTTAAGATACCATCATATTGTTCAATCTGTTCTAGAATTAGATGATCTAATTTCTGCAGGGATAAAAGGATTGCTTGAAGCATTAAACAAATACAATCCCTCATTAAATATTCCACTTATTTCTTTTATAGATTACAGAATAAGAGGTGCTATAGTTGATGAAATTCGTTCACTGGATGTTTTTTCAAAAGAATTTCGTAAGAAAGTAGAAAATGTAAAAAAAACTTACAAAAGCTTAAAAAACTCTGGTAAAGATCCAACAGATGAAGAAATAGCTGCTTCTTTGAACATCACCCAAAAGGAATTGCAGGAAGTTTATCAGAGCATAACAGCTTCTGAGATAATAAGTTTGGATAATTTTGTAATTACAAAAAATGGAGATAAGTTAAATCTTCTTGATATTATTTCAGATGAAAAGAATATCTTTGAAGATATAAAATTTCGTGAACTAAAGCAAAAACTATCTTCTGCCATAGAAAAACTTTCCGAAACTGAAAAGCTTGTTATATCCCTCTACTATTATGAAGAGTTGAATATGAAGGAAATTGCTCAGGTTTTGGGAATTTCTTTATCCAGAGTAAGTCAGATTCATGGTAAAACTTTGTTAAAGCTCAAAAATTTTCTTTTAGAGGAAGCTGATTAATCAAAAAAATTTTGTATAATATATTAATTGTTTCTGGAGGTTTAATAATGAAAAATATAAAGCAATTGGTTCTTAAACTTCTTCATAACCCAGACTCTTCATCACGCAGAAAAGCAGCAGAAGAACTTGCCTTGACTGATGAAAGAGCCATTTATCCGTTAATTAAAGCATTAAGAGATGAAAATACAGCTGTTCAGGAGGCAGCAACACAGTCTCTTATATTTATTGGAAAAGGAGATCCCTCCTACTTTTTAATAAATCCAGGTGAAGTTGTTACATATATGGTTATTCCTCTTTTAAGAGAGGAAGATGCATATTTGAGAAATACAGCGATTCTAATAATTAAAGAAATCGGCCATAGGGCTCCTGAACTTCTCTATAAACTTCTTAAAGATAAAGACCCTGATATCAGAAAGTTTTCGCTTGATTTAATGGCAGATATTAAAAAGGGATTCGATGCTTCAAAAATAATACCTTTTCTTAAAGATCCAAATGGCAATGTTAGAGCTGCCGCTGCCCATGCATTAGGAGAAATAGGATATAAAGAAGCAATTCCTGCTCTTATAGAAGGATTGAAGGATGAAGAATGGGTTGTTTTTTATGTTTTACAGTCGCTTGCTCAACTAAAGGCAGAAGAAGCCGCAGAGCAAATAGGAGAAATCCTTTTAAACACAGAATCAATTTTAATTAAAGCAGAAGCAATAGAAACTTTGGGTAAAATAGGAACTGAAAAAGTTATAGAACCTCTTTTAAAATATTTTCCTGTTGCAACCAGAGATGAAAAGCAACAGATAGTTAAATCGCTAATAAGAATGGATATAATTCCAGACGGACAGGATTTGAAAGAAGAGATTCTTTCTATTTTTAAAGAACAAGAATGGGAAGAAAAATTAATAGCTTTAAAGGGTATAAAATTAACAAATCTTATAGAAGCAGTTCCTTTTATTGTAGAAGAAGCTGGGAGGCTTGACCCGAGTTGTTTTGATTACGATGAAAAAATTCAGGCTTTGGAAGAAACATTGCTTTCTATAGACTCAGAAGATGAGCTCATATCAATGATTGAAAAGAATAAACTCAAATATAGGGCTAAAGCATTTGTTATAAAGGTACTTGGTAAATTGAAAAGTAATAAAGCAGTTCCGATTCTTATAAAACTCCTTGAAGATCTAAAAAGAGACATAAGAATTGCTTCTGCAAAAGCACTTGGTGAGATTGGTGGCATAGAAGTTATACAGCCTCTTATAAAAAAGTCTACAGAGGATCAGGACGCAAATGTGCGAAAAGCTGCAATAGAAGCCTTAGGAATGATAAGAGCTTATGATGCTTATGAGCCTCTTTTAAATTTACTTGACAGAGAAATATATCCAGATATTATTGAAGTCATTGTATCATCTCTTATCTCAATAGATCAGGAAAGGTTTTTAAAGAATTTGAACTCTTATAAAAGAGAAGTAAAACAGGCTCTGGCAGAACTGACTTATTCATTTGATATTTTAAATATGCTTGTGCAGTGTGAAGACAAAGAAGTAAAAAGAGCAGCTTTATATGCACTTGGAAGGATTGCTACAGAGCAGGCTATATCTAAAATTCTTGAATTTATTAAATCTGAGGATAAAGAATTGAAAAAAACAGCTATTTTAGCATTAGGAGAAGCTAATTTTTGCTCTGATGAACTATGGGAATGCATTAAAGATGAAGACCCGTGGATAAGATACTATGCTTTAAAATCGATTTCTAAAGCCTGTGATCCGGAATTCTTTCCTGAAAAAATCAAGACTCTTTTAGATGACCCTTTCCCTCCTGTTGTAATTGCTGCTGTAGAAGCTTTATCAGAGATAGCTACTTCTAAAGTTTACGATATTCTCATATCTAAAAAAAATCATCCTGACAAAGAAGTCAGAGAAAAAATACAGGAGGTTTTACAAAAAATATGACCATGATGAGCGCTTCCTCTTCTGTAGCAATAAACGATGAAGTTTTCAAACAGTTGAGGGATTTTATATACGAAAAAACAGGTATCTATGTACCTGATAACAAAAAATATTTTCTTGAAAATAGATTGAGCAGAATTTTAAGAGAAAAAAATTTACGGAATTTTGAAGACTATCTTTATTTTTTAAAATACAGTGCAAATAAACATGACATAGCAAAGCTTTTTGATGCTATTACAACAAATGAAACATTTTTTTTCAGAGAGCCTCATCAATTTGAAATGTTTGCTAAAAGTCTTATTCCGCAGATTATAAAAGAAAATACCCAGATGGGTAGAAAGGATATAAAGATATGGTCTGCTGCTTGTTCTACAGGAGAGGAGCCCTATACAATTGCGATGATTTTATATGATTTACCTGAATTAGTCTCATTTAAAAAGGAAATATATGCTTCTGATATAAGTGAAGGCGTTCTTATGTCAGCAAGAAGGGCTATTTACGGCTCTTATTCTGTAAGAAACATTCCACCTCAGTATATGGCAAAATATTTTAAAGACAGTGGGGGAATGTATGTTCTTTCTGATACTATAAAACAAATGGTAAATTTTTTGAATATAAATTTAATAGATGAAAGAGAAGTAAAACAACTTAAAGGATTAGATGTTGTATTTTGCAGGAATGTGCTAATTTATTTTGACGATAAGGCAAAGAAAAAAGCTGTTTCACTTATTTATGATGTTTTAAGATCAAAGGGTTATCTTATTGTGGGAACTTCAGAGAGTCTTCATAATATTACAAGAGCCTTTCGGCCTATGGTTATAAATAAAGTTGTTGTATATCAAAAAGTTTAACAGGAGGAGATTATGAAAGTTCTTGTAGTAGATGATGATAAAACAACAAGAAAGATGATATCTCTGATTCTTAAAACCAAAGGATATGAGGTTGTAACAGCTGAAAATGGTATAGAGGCATTGCAGAAGCTTGGACTTGAGAAAATAAATTTGATTCTTACGGATATGAATATGCCCTACATGGATGGAATAGAATTTATAAAACAGGTAAGGGCAAACCCTGATATATCCAGTATTCCTATTGTTATGATAACAACAGAGGCTGATGAAGATGAAAAAAGAAGAGCCTATGAAGCAGGAGTTGATGACTATCTTGTAAAACCTACAAATGCTGAACAGATTAGCGAAAGCATGAAAAAGATAGTGAAAAAATTTTTTAATAAATAAAAGGGGGTAATATAATGTTTAATTATAAAATCAAAGTTCTGGTAGTTGATGATTTTCCAACAATGCGTAGAATTGTAAAAAATCTTCTTAAACAACTTGGCTTTGAAAACATTGATGAAGCAGAAAACGGAGAGGATGCTTTAAGAAAGCTACGTAATACAGAATACGGACTTGTAGTTTCAGACTGGAACATGCCTGTTATGGAAGGGTTAGAACTTTTAAAGCAAATTAGGAGTGATCCTGCTTTAAAAGATATACCTTTTTTAATGGTAACTGCTGAGGCTGAAAAGGAGAAAGTTATTGAAGCAATAAAAGCAGGAGTTGACAATTATATAGTAAAACCCTTTACAGGAGAAGTTTTGAAGGAAAAACTTGAAAAGATTGCTCAGAAAAAGCCATCTCTTAAAGGAGGACAGTAATGGCAGATGAGATGGATGAAATAATAAATGAATTTATTGTTGAAGCAGAAGAAATTCTTGAACAACTTGATCCTCTTTTTGTGGAATTTGAACAGACGCAGGATGCTGAAATTATCAATGAAATATTCAGAGGAATGCATACTCTCAAAGGAGCAGCTGGATTTCTTGGATTTCAAAATGTTGTTGATGTTGCCCACAGAGCAGAAACGATTTTGAAAAAGGTAAGAGAAGGTGAAATTCCAATTTCTGCTGAAATAACTGATGCTATTTTAAAAGCTGTAGATACATTGAGAATTCTAATTTCACATATTAAAGCAAAGGAAGAAGTAACAGAAAATATTCAGCCAGTTTTGGATTTACTTGATAAAGCTCTTGAAAAAGCTTCTGAGCAAAGACCTGAAAAAACAGAGGAGATTGAACAAAAGATTGAAAAGGCTGAGACTGAGGAAATTGAGGCTAAACCTTCAAAACCTGAAGAAGTTTTGACTCAAGTTCCTAAAGAAAAAGAAGTTGCTACATTAAGGGTTGATGTTGAAAAAATAGACAAAGTAATGGACCTTGCAGGAGAGATAGTTCTTGCTCGTAATAGACTACTTAATCTGTCAAATAAACTTGAAGCAAGGTATGCAGGAGATGAACACATAGAAGGGCTTTTGGAAACCACTGCATTTCTTGACAGAGTTACCTCAGACTTGCAACTTGCTGTAATGAAAATGAGAATGCAACCTCTTCAAAAAGTTTTTGTAAAGTTTCCAAGAATGGTAAGAGACCTTGCAAGAACACTTGGTAAAGAAGTTGATCTTGAGATTATTGGTGAGGATACAGAGGTTGATAAATCAGTTATTGAACACATAGGTGATCCGCTTGTTCATATAATAAGAAATTCAATAGATCATGGAATAGAGTTTCCAGAAGAAAGACTCTCAAAGGGTAAACCTTCAAAAGGAAAAATTGTCATAAATGCTTATCAGAAAGGAACTCAAATTGTGATTGATATATCTGATGATGGAAAAGGCATAGATTATGAAGCTGTTAAGGCAAAAGCAATTACAAAAGGGCTTATTACTCTTGAAGAAGCTGAAAAGATGTCTGAAGAAGCAATAATAAATTTAATTTTTTTACCAGGTTTTTCTACAAAGGATACATCAACAGAGTTGAGTGGCAGAGGAGTTGGAATGGATGTTGTTAGATCCAATGTTGCGAAACTCAATGGATATGTGGAAATCTTTACAGAAAAAGACAGAGGAACAAACTTCAGAATAAGCTTACCTCTTACATTAGCTATAATTCAGGCTATGATGGTTCAGGTTGGAGATGAGATTTATGCTATACCTCAGTCAATGATTGAAGAAACATTAAGGATAGGTATTGATGAAATTAAAGAAGTAACAGGACAGAGGGTTCTTACAATAAGAGAAAGAGTTTTACCACTTTTCTTGCTTAATGAGATTCTTGCAACTTCTGGTGGAACTGAAAATGACAAGAAGTATATTCTTGTAGCAAGTGTAGGAGATAAAAGATTCTGTATCTCTGTAGACTCTGTTATTGGTCAGGAAGAGATTGTCATAAAGAGTATAAATGGAATAGATTCCGAAGAATGCGGGATAATGGGGGCTACAATCACAGGAGATGGCAATGTTGTTTTAATTCTTGACCTTGCTGTGCTTTCAAGAAAAGTTTTAACAGCAAAATAAATTCATAGGAGTGTGAAAATGAAACAGTATATTGGTTTCATTCTTGAGAAGAACGAATACACTGTTCCTATTCTTAAGGTGCAGGAAATCATTAAACTGCCCCAAATTACAAAAATGCCTGGAGTACCTTATTATATTGAAGGAGTCACAAATCTTCGCGATAAAGTAATTCCTATTGTGAATTTGAAAAGAATCCTTGGTATTCCTGAAGAAAAAAATGGTAGCAAAGTAATTGTTGTTTCCTCAGGCAAGATAACATTTGGTGCATTAGTTGATGACATTACTGGTGTGATAAATATAGACGAAACAACTGTTGAACCTGCTGAAGAGTTTATGCAGTATGGGCAAAACCAAGTAGAAGGAGTTGCTCGCTTAGATGATAGATTGATTGTTTTACTGGATACAAAAAAATTAATTCCTTCTGAAGACCAGAGTCTTTTTGAAGAAGAAATAGTAGAAATTCACGATGAAGGTAACAAGGTTGAGGTAGTTAAAAAACTTAGTGGAATAGGTGGAGAAATGACGGTCCGAGAAATAGTTGATCCAGTAAAGTTTTATGAGGAGAAAGGTGTCTCTAAGGAGGACCCAAGATATATTCTTCTTGAGGAAATAACCAATTTCATGAACATGGTTGCACATGGAGATTATGAACAAGCAAATAAAATAATGAATAATATAATTCAAAAAAGCCAAAGTGATTTATTTAAAGAAGTAGGAAAAGTCGCAAGAAAACTACATGATTCTTTAAAGAGTTTCAGAGAAGCACTTGATCCAAAACTAAAGGAAATAGCCACTGAACGAATGCCAAGAGCAGTTGATCAGCTACAGATGGTTATTGATAAAACAGAGGAGGCAGCTAATACAACAATGGAAATTGTTGAAAAATATATTTTAAAAATGGATGATGTCGCAAATCATATAAGACAGATTCAAGGTCCTTCTGAAAGTATAGAATTTCTCCGGGATTTCAAAAACTCTCTTGAAGATGACTTAACAAAAATCCTTACCACGCAATCATTTCAGGATTTAACAGGCCAGGTTCTCAAAAAGGTAATTACTCTCGTAGGTGATCTTGAGGTAGAGCTTATTCGTCTTATAACCAATTTTGGATTAAAGATTGAGGAAAAAGAAATGGTGAAAAAAGAAGTTGAAAAAGTTTCACAGGAAGATGTGGATGAGCTTCTTAAAGAATTTGGTTTTTAAGGGGTATATATGATTAAAGTTTTAGTTGTAGATGACTCAGCCTTTATGAGAAAAGCAATAACTTCAATGCTTCAGGAAGACCCTGAAATAAAAGTAATTGGAACAGCAAGAGATGGAGTTGAGGCTATTCAGATGGTTCAAGAACTTAAACCAGACATTGTAACAATGGATGTTGAAATGCCAAGAATGGATGGCATAACTGCTTTGAAGGAGATAATGAATAAATGTCCTGTTCCTGTAGTCATGGTAAGTTCTCTTACAACCGAAGGTGCTAAGGTAACTCTTGAAGCACTTGAATTTGGTGCAATTGATTTTATTCCTAAAAATCTTGCCGAGCTTTCAGTGAATATTATCAAAATTAAAGGGATGCTAATTGATAAAATTAAAACAATTGGCAGGAGAGGAGTTGTAAAAAGAAAGCCTATAGTTAAAGCTACTGAAACAAAAGTTGAAGTCCCTAAGATTGAAATACCAAAGACAAGGATTACAACAGAAAGAAAAGTTGGAATTGTATCTATAGGCACATCTACAGGAGGTCCTAAGGCTCTTCAGGAAATTATTCCAAAACTGCCAAAAGACTTTCCAGTGCCTATTGTAATTGCCCAGCACATGCCCCCTAACTTTACAAAACCTTTTGCTGAAAGACTTGACCAGTTGAGTCAGCTTTCAGTAAAAGAGGCTGAAGAGGGTGAAACTGTAAAACCCGGGACTGTATATATAGCTCCTGGAAGAGGACATATGAGACTTAAAAGGAGAGGAATTGAGACTTCTGTTTCTGTTTCAGAAGATAAAGAAGAGTTTATATATCGTCCAAGTGTTGATGTTTTAATGTTATCTGTAGCAGAGTGTTTCCCAGGCAGGAGTCTCGGAGTAATACTCACAGGAATGGGTAATGATGGAACAAAGGGATGCAGAAAAATAAAGGAAACAGGTGGAAGAATATTTGCTCAAAATGAAGAAACTTGTATAGTATATGGTATGCCTCGTGCTGTTGTTGAAGCAGGAATAGCTGATAAAGTTATCCCTCTTGAAGAAATGGCAGGAGAAATAATAAACGCTGTATAGGAGATATTTTTGCAGGAAGAAATAATAGAAAGAATAATTTTAAGAACGGTTGATATCCCTTCTTTACCTCCTATTGCCATGAAAGTTATGAATCTTATTCAGGATAATTATGCATCTTTAAAGGCTCTTGAGGAAATAATCTCTCGTGATCAGGGATTTGCAACAAGACTTTTAAGAATAGCAAACTCTCCTTATTATGGCCGTGACAGAAAAATTGAGGATATCCCTCAGGCATTACTACTTATCGGGTTTGAAACTCTTAAATCACTTGTTATTGCAACCTCATTAAGAGATTTACACAGACGTTTTGGAATATTTGAACAAAGACTATGGGAACACAGTCTTGGAGTAGCTCTTTGTTCAAGTTTACTGGCTATGGTAACTCATATGGCAACTACAGATGAGGCTTTAGTCTGTGGGTTAATTCATGATGTTGGTAAAACAGTTATAAACAATGCCATGCCAGAACTATATACTCAAATATATGAAAAGATGCGTAAGGAAAAACGCCAATTAATAGAAATTGAAGAAGAAACACTTAGATTTAATCACACAGTCATAGGTAACCTTATTGCAAAAAAGTGGAAACTTCCCGAAAAATTAGAAATGGTAATAACACATCATCATACATATCCATATCCAGATTATGAAGACCAAGCATTTGCTGATATATGTAATATTGTAAGAGTTGCAGACCAGATATGTCTTAATCTTGGAATAGGTTTAAAAGAGCCTTTTACAACTAAAGTAGATTATGAATCTCTTGGTATAACAGAAGATACACTAAATGAGCTTGTAGGATTATTTAAAATAAAATTTGAAAAACAGAAAGAATTTTTACTAAGTTAAATGACTGCAGAAGAAAGAATAGATCCATTAGGTCCTTACAGAGAAATTAGACCTATAAAAGAAGGTTCTGTTTTTGCAAAGTATAGAGTTAGGAAAAAACTTAAGAAGCCAGAAAAAAAACATGAAGAAGAAACCTCATCCTCTGAAAGAGGATCTTCAGAACACAGAATAGATATAGAAGCATAAAACTCCATTTAGGAAAAATTTTCCTACCGCAATAGATTCCATTTTAAAGGAATATAGATAAAACTCAACCACTTTATATTGGCATAACTGTTGCATCAATGTTTTCAGGAAAGGGCAGAGATGTATAAAGGAATATACATAACAATGACTGGAATGAGCATGAGAGAAAATGAACTTTCTGCTATTTCTAACAATCTTGCTAATATCAATACAACAGGTTATAAAAAGCAGAGCTTTGCAAGCAGGCTTTATCCACTCCTTTCAGGTAGACCTTCTCAGCCAAATGTTGTATATAAAGATGCAAGAGCTCAAACCTACTTTGGTGCTCAATACATTGATACATCTCAGGGTGCTTTAAAACAAACTCATAATCCCTTTGACATTGGAATTCAGGGAGAAGGATTTTTTGCTGTAAGACAGGGCAACAAAATTTTATATACCAGAGAAGGGTCATTTACGAGAGATAAGGATAACTATCTTGTAACACAAACAGGCTTAAGAGTTCTTGATGAAGATAATAACCCAATAATAATAGATGGAACAAAAATAGAGTATGGTAAAGATGGAAGCATCTTAGTTGATGGAAATCCTGTTGGACGAATTAAACTTGTAAAACTGAATAATCTCAGACATGTTGGACAGTCTCTTTATGAAGGAATAGAAACGGGGCGAGCAAATGGCCAGATTTTACAAGGCTGGATAGAGAGTTCAAATGTAAATCCAATGAGTGAAATGGTTCAGATGATTCAGGCTATAAGAAATTTTGATCTTACCCAGAGGGTAACAACCAATTTTTCTGAGCTTGCTCAGAGAGCTGTAAGTGAAATTGCAAGAATATAAAGGAGGTAAAGTATGTTAAGATCACTTTTTACAGCGTCAACAGGCATGTATGCACAGCAGCTAAATTTAGATGTTATTTCACACAATCTTGCAAATGTTAATACAACAGGATTCAAAAAAGGAAGAGCAGAGTTTCAGGATTTGATTTACCAGAATGTTATTAACCCCGGAGCTCCATCTGATGATGGAACTCAGTATCCTTCTGGAATTCAGATTGGTCTTGGTGTAAGACCTATTGCTGTAGCAAAATTTTTTACTCCTGGTGATCTTATAAATACAGGTAATGATCTTGATTTAGCAATTGATGGAGATGGATTTTTTCAGGTAACTCTTCCAGATGGAACAATTGCTTATACAAGGGCAGGAAACTTTAGAATTGATAAAGATGGAAGAATTGTAACAAATGACGGATATCCAATTGAACCAGGAATTACAGTACCCTCTGATGCAACAAAAATAACATTCGGGGCTGATGGAACTGTTACAGTGCTACAACCAGGAACAGTTGCACCTGTCCAGATTGGAACAATTGAACTTGCAAGATTTATAAATCCCGGTGGACTACAAGCAATTGGTAGAAATCTTTTTCTTGAAACAGATGCATCGGGTACTCCAACAACAGGAACTCCTGGAACAGAAGGAAGAGGAAAAATTGTGCAGGGTTTTCTGGAGATGTCAAATGTAAACATTGTTGAAGAGCTTGCTAATATGATAATTGCTCAAAGAGCTTTTGACATTAACTCCAAGGCAGTACAGACATCTGATGAAATGTTGCAAACAGTAGCAGCACTTAAGAGGTAGTCTGGAGTTATGGGAGTTAATATGAGAGATTTGAAATCAAAAGGTTTTAATAATCTTATGATTCTGATTTTCTTTTCTTTAACTCTTCTTTTTATTTCTTCAAGTTTTGCTTTTGATACAGCTTTCTTAGCTAATCTTCTTTCAAAGGAAATAAAAAAATCACCTATTGCTACAGAAGTTCAGGTTGGGCAGATAAAATTTATAGGATACGAACCACACGAAAACTGTAATCCAGAGAATCTAAAAATTCGGGAAATTAAAAGACCAAATGCAGCAGAATTTACTTTTAAATGTGGGAATAGACATTATAGAGCAGTTGCAAACTACGAGGTTTTAACAAGAGTTTATGTTACTCAGATGCCTCTAAAAAGAGGAGAAACAATCAGTGAAGAAAAAATAATGGAGATAAAACAGCCTCTAAGCAGACTTCCAGCTGGAGCAATCACAGATAAAAGTTTACTAATAGGAAAAGTTGTCAAAAGGAGTCTTGCCAAAGGATTAATAATCAAAGAAGATTATCTTTATTCTGGTATACCTGTCAAAAAAGGAAACAAAGTAGATGTAATAATAGATACAGGACGGGTTATGATAATAACAGAAGGTGTTTTGAAATCTGACGCTACAGTTGGAGGAAATGCTCGTGTACAATGTTTTCAAACTGGCAAAGAAATTGTAGGGAAGTTAGTAGATAAAGACAAAGTGAGGATAGTATTATGAAAAAACTAATTTTAGTGAGTCTTTTTATAATTTTTCTTGCCTCATGTTCGGAACTTAAGGAAGTAAGGGATATTAAGAATGCGGGAATGCCACCGAAATACTATCCTGAAACTCCTCAAACTCAGATAACAAGTGAGGGTTCTTTATGGAGAAACAAGGCTTCTCTTTATGAGGATAAAAAAGCCCGAAGAGTAAATGACCTCGTAACAATTTTAATAAATGAATCAACTTCAGCTCAGAAAACTGCATCAACCACTGCATCAAGAGACTCTTCAACAAACTATGGTCTTGATACATTTTTTGGAATGAACACAGATTTTAATATCCACAATCTTCCGTTGATAAATGGTTTTTATAAAGCAGGAAATGTTTTCTCTCCATCAGTTAAAGGTTCAGCAACGAGTGATTTTAAAGGAGATGGTGATACTGCAAGGACAGGCAAAATTACCGGAACAATCACTGCTAAGGTAGTTGAAGTTTTGCCAAATGGAAATCTTGTCATTGAATCCAGAAAAGAGGTAATTGTTAATAATGAAAAGGAAATACTTGTTCTTAGAGGAATAATAAGACCTGATGATATAACTCAGAGCAATACAATTCTAAGTCAGTATGTAGCAGATGCTCAGATATATCTTGTAGGAGAAGGAACACTTGGAGATAAACAGTCTCAGGGCTGGCTTGTAAGGATTCTTGATAAAATATGGCCTTTTTAAAGGAGGATGACAATGAAGAACTTCAAAGCGAAAAATCTTCTTCTGTTTTTCTTAATCCTTTTCCTTGCAAACACTGTCTATGCTGAGAGAATAAAGGACATTGCCAAATGGTCAGGAATTAGAGAAAACCAGCTTGTAGGTTATGGACTTGTTGTTGGCTTGAACGGAACAGGTGATAAGGATGGAACATATCTTTATCAGCCAATTGCAAATATGTTAAGCAGAATGGGGATTACAGTGAATGTAAAAGATTTGAAGGGAAAAGTTAAAAATGTTGCAGCAGTTATGGTTACTGCAAAACTACCCACCAATATAAAATCAGGGACAAAGATAGATGTGCAAGTCTCATCTATAGGAGATGCCAAATCTCTTCAGGGAGGAACTCTACTACTGACTCCACTCACAGGTCCTGACGGAGAAGTTTATGCACTGGCACAGGGTCCTGTTTCAATAGGAGGCTTTATTGCAGCAGGACGAGCTGCCCAGGCTATAAAAAATCATCAAAATGTTGGCTTTATTCCTGAGGGAGCTATTGTGGAAAAAACTGTTTCAGTTAGTCTGAATACGAAAAATGAGCTTCAGCTTCTTCTACAGTTCCCAGATATAACTACTGCTAAAAATATAGCTGAAAAAATAAACGAGAGTTTTAAAGCCGGTATTGCAAAAGCTTTAGACCCAACGACAATCTCAATTAATGTTCCATCAACTTATAGAGGAAATGTGCTTGATTTCATGGCTGAAGTGGAAAAGATTGAAGTTTCCACTGATTTACCTGCTCGTGTAGTTATAAATGAAAGAACAGGTACAGTTGTTATTGGCTCTCATGTAAGAATAACTTCTGCAGCGCTTGCTCATGGTGGTTTGACAATCACAATAAAGGAAACACCTGAAGTTGTTCAACCACCTCCTTTGGCTCCAAGAGGAGCAACAACAGAGACTGTTCCGAGAACAGAGCTTAAAGTAGAAGAAAAACAGGCATCCCTTGTTGAGTTGCAAGGTTCAACAGTCGGAGAACTTGTCAGAGCTTTAAATGCATTGGGAGTGACTCCGAAGGATTTAATATCCATACTTCAGGCACTTAAAACATCAGGTGCCTTAAAGGCTGAGTTAATAATAATGTGAGGGTAACTGTGATAGAAAAAATTAATACACAACCACTTAATACTTCTCAAGATGTAAAGGATATTTCAAAGAAAATAGAGACAATTTTCCTTACTGAACTATTAAAAATTATGTTCGCAAATACATCTTTTTCTGAAGGGAGAACAACTTCCACTTACATGACAGCCATTATCCCTCAAGTAGCAGAAATGATGTCTGAAAGAAATATAGGAATTGGAAGATTTTTGACTGAAAATGCTAATTTTTTAAACAGTGTTTCAAAAAATCAAAAAATTGAGCTAAAACCTGCCTTAGACAATCAGGAAGAACAAAAAATTTCCAATCTGCCAGACAAAATTTCTCTACCTGTATACGGAAAAATAACTTCATCTTTTGGATTAAGAATAGACCCAATAGATGGAAAACTAAGACATCATAATGGAATAGATATAGCAGTTCCTGAAGGGACAGCAATTAAACCTGTTTTATCCGGAAAGGTTGTTTATTCTGGCCACAGTAATGGATATGGCAACTGTGTTATAGTTGAGCATGACAATGGAATACAAACAATTTATGCTCATAATTCAAAAAATCTCGTAAAAGTTGGCGATACTGTTACATCAAATACGGTTATAGCTCTATCTGGTTCTACAGGACGAACGACAGGTCCGCATCTGCATTTTGAGGTCCGAAAAGATGGCAAACCTGTAAATCCTGTAGCTATGTTAAATAGTTTAGAAAAATCGCCGACTTTATAAATAAAACACAATAAAGGGGGTGTTTTAGATGATAGGAGGGCCAATAAGAATAGATGGCGTAGCACCAAATACGCAGATAGCTCCAGAAAAATCTCAAAGCAAAGCTCCTGAAAGAAGCGAAGAGGTTCTTACCAAAGATCAGATTACAGTATCTGAGACAGCTAAAAATATCGCAAGGCTTATGGTAGAAGTAAGCAATATCCCGGATATAAGAGCAGATAAAGTAGAAGAGCTTAAAAATGCTATAAATTCAGGAACATATGAGGTTAAAGGAAGTGAAATCGCAGGTAAAATAATTAAGGAGGCTTTAATTGATAAGCTTGTATAAAGAGCTTGCAGAAATTCTCAAGAAAGAAAAAAATCTGCTTGAAATTTTATTCAAAATAGTATCTGATGAAAGAGATGCTATTGTGGGACTTAATTCTACAGAGCTTGAAAAGATTCTAATGCAAAAAGAACAGGCTCTTATTAAACTTTCTTTATGGGAAAAAGAAAGACTAAAGCTTCTTGCAAAAAATGGCTTAGAAAATACTACACTTTCTGAAATTTTGAATGTGAAAAATGAGTCTCCTGAATTGGTACAGTTAAAGGAGCTTTACCATAGTATGAAAACTCTGCTTAATGCAATTTCTGAGATTCAAAGAATAAATGAGCAACTCATTGACCGATCAATTATTCACATAGAAACTGCAATAAAATTTCTTGAAATTTTTGGAATAACAGCAAAACAGAATCTTTCAAAGGAAGCGTAAATGAGCCTTACAGCACTTTTTGATATTGGAAAAACAGGAGTGTTTACCTATCAGAAAGCTCTTGATGTTGTATCTCATAATATAGCAAATGCTGCCACAGAGGGATACACAAGGCAAGATGTAATTTTTCAAAATATGCCTTCAGGTATTTTAAGCCTTTCAGGAGTAACTGGAAGAGGAGTAAAGCTTGCAGATATTCGCAGAATGTATGACTCTTTCATAGACCTTCAGCTTAAAACAGAAAGTTCAAATCTCGCTTACTGGGATGTAATATACAATGGAATGCTTAGACTGGAAAATATTTTTAATGATGCCTCAGAGACTGCTTTTAGCAATACAATAAATGATTTTTTCAATGCTTGGCAGGAATTAAGCCAGAATCCCTCTGGAACAGCGGAAAGAACACTTCTTATTGATAAGGCAAATTATCTTACCAAAAGAATGAATCTTTCCTACAAATCTCTGATTGATGAAAGATATGAAATTTATAAGGATACACAAAGTCTTGTCAAGCAGATAAACAAGTATCTTGATCAAATTAATGAGCTAAATGAAAAACTTGCTGCAAGTCCAGGATCTCTTGATGCAAAAGATCAAAGAGACAATCTTGTCAAACAAATCAATGACATTGTGCAGATCACTTACTTTGAAGACAATTCAGGTAGATATTCTATCCTGCTTGGCGGAATGCCTATGGTTGATGGAGGCAAGGTTTATCATCTAAGCGTAGGACTTGATAGTAATCAGAATATGCAATTTAGACTTGAAACTGTATCAGGAAGTATTGATATTACAAGATTAATTCAGGGAGGAAAACTTAAAGCAGAGATAGACTTAAGAGATGAAACCATTTCTAAATATATGGAAAGGCTAAACATGCTTGTTTTTGACCTTACAGAGGCAATTAATGCTCAACATAGACAGGGATATGGACTTGATGGCTCAACAGGGAATAACTTTTTTAGTCAGCTTTATGATTTAACCGTATCGTCTCCTCTTCCACCAACATCTCCATACTCTGATATATCTTTCAAAATAAACAACATAAATGCAAACACCTATCATGAGTATCAAATTCAATTTAACGGCACAAATTGGACAGTTACAAACAATACAACAGGCAGTTCTGTAACTCCTACTGTATCTTCATGGACAGAAAGAACAGATACTTACTATAGATTAAGTTTTAATAGCATAGAAGTTACAATAAAAAATCCAGATAATAATCTTGAATTTACCTTTCAGATAAAGCAACATTCAGCTTTATTATTTGATATTGCAATAACAGACAATAACAAAATCGCTGCTGCAGGAACAGACCCTACAAGTACAAGTGGAAAAATGGATAATGAAAATGCAAGGGCAATATATTCACTCTTAAATAGTGAAATCATCGGAGAGTCAACTCCAATAGATTTTTACAGGGCAATTGTTTCTGAAGTTGGAGTCTATTCATCAAGCGCACAAACGCAGAAAAGTTTTCAACAATCTCTTATTCAAGAGATTGAAAAAAGAAGACAGGATGTATCTGGGGTAAGCCTTGATGAGGAAGCAGTTAATCTCATAAAATATCAGAAAATGTATGAAGCTTCAGCAAGAGTAATAAAAGTTGCTAATGAAATACTTGCAACACTTTTTGATATGGTGAGTTAAAAGGAGGTAAAAGATGAAGATTACAACAGGCTTCTTTTATAAGACCCTTATAAATGACATGAATACACAGATAGAAGCAATGTATAAAGCTCAAAAACAACTTTCAACAGGCAAAAGAGTTCTTTCTCCCAGTGATGATCCTGTTGCTATTTCAAGAATTGTTAAATATAAAACAGAACTTTCTGCTCTTGATGAATATTCAAGAGTAATTGATACTGCTAAAATTTATAATTCTTCCCTCGAAACAGCAATAAATGACCTAAAAAATATGGTAACAAAAGCTAAACAGTATGCGATTAACGGTGCAACAGATACACTTTCTGCTACAGATAGACTCGCACTGTCAAGAGAGGTTTATACTTTAATTCAACGCAGTATTGAAACGATAAATACTAAAGTATCAGGCAGATATATATTTGGAGGTTATAAATCTGATATTGCCCCTGTGAATTTAACAACAGGTATTTATCAGTCTGATACAAATCTTCAGTATCTTGATATAAGTTTTTTCCTTGATGTGGCTGTAAATCTTCCTGCAACTGAGTTTTTTACATATAATGGTACTTCAAATCAGGTTTTTACTCCTTATAATCAAACAGACACGGGTAATCCCCATGATGTAGACCCTCTTTCTGCTCTTCTTATGCCTCAACCTTCAGGAGGTCCAATAACTGATCCAGCAGCTGGATTCACAACTAATGGAGGAAGTTTGTCAATAAAGTTTGATGATAATACTGCAGTAAATGTTTCAATCTCTGCAAACGCATCTCTTAATGATGTAAGAGATGCAATAAATTCTCAGGCAGGTAATTATGTTAAAGCTTGGGTTGTAAATGTTGGCACCACAACTTCTCCTGATTACAGGCTTGTAATAAACAGTGTTCCTAATGGAAAGTCTGATATGATAAGGATTAACGTAACTACAACAGATTCTGCTAATACAGGACTTAATCTTTTATCTTATGACCCTGATTCTGGCTCTATAGCTATGAGTCTTGAGGGAAATATCAATGGATATAACTATATAACAGATACAACTGATCCAAATTACTATAGCTTCAACAATAATTATCTCAATGAAAACTACTACCTCAGAGCACTTTATTTTCTAAAAGTTACCCTTGAAAACAATGATCAGGGCAGAATCCAGAAAGCAGTAGACTACTTTGATAAGATCGCAGATAAACTTTATAGACAACAATCAATAATTGGAGCAAGACTAAATAAAATTGAAAGTATCACTGATTACAATCTGGAAGTCAAAACGAATACCAATCAGAACCTGTCAAATGACAGAGATGCTGATGCTCTTAAGGTTATTTCAGAACTCAATCAAAGAATGACAGTGCTTCAGGCAATGAGGGTTACTCTTACAGACTTTTTTAGTAGTAATCTTTTTGATTTTCTGAGGTAGATTTGTTAGTTCTAACACGAAAAACAGGTCAGTCTATCAGAATAGGCGATAATATTCTTATAAAAATAGTTGATGTTGATGGCTCACAGGTAAAAATCGGTATAGAAGCTCCAAAGAATTTAGCCATTTTCAGAGAAGAGCTTTATGAAAGACTAAGAGAAAGCAATATAGAAGCATTAAAAACAGCAAAGGAATTCAAACCTGAAGATTTAATCTTAGGAGAAAAAGAATGATAACCATTGCCTCAGACCGCTTTGGTGAGCTTAATATTGATGAAAATGAAATAATTCAATTTCCTCTTGGTATACCTGGAATTCCTTTTACGAGATTTATCATAAAAGAGCTTATTGAGCCTGTAAAATGGCTTATTGCTGTGGATGATCCTGATGTTGCAATGCTTGTTGTTCCACCTTTTAAATATTTTCCAACATATGGATTTGAACTGAGTAATGAGATTGTCTCAGTTTTGGAGGCAGCCAGTGAAGAAGATATTGAAGTTTATGTGGCTTTGCTTAAATACAATGATGGTGTTGCTGCGAACTTAAAATCACCTTTTGTGATAAATAAAAACAAAAAAATTGGGATTCAGATTCTTCTTGAGGATGAGCGATACAGCTTTAAAGAACCAATCAAAAAATGAAAGTCTGGAAAGCAAAATATAAGATTGATTTAAATTTTAATGGTTATGCTTTTAAAATAAAGCCGGCAGATAAATTCCTTTTTGCGGATGATGTTTTCAATCTTTTGCCAGAACCTGCAAAATCAGCATTTGATCAGTCTTACAGTGTACTTCCTCCTTTTTACAGAGGTGAACCTCTCCGAGGAAAAAAACTTCTTGTAATAGCTCAAGCAGCTATAGGTGATGCTCTTTGCATGACTCCTGCATTGAGAGAGATCAAGAATAAATATCCAGATATGACCCTTAATGTAACAATTTCTGGAAAAGCAAGACCTGTTTTAGAAAGACTTCCCTATATTGATAATCTACTTCCCATGCCAGTACCTTTTAAAGAAGTAGCAAAAGCTGATTATATTGTTAAAGTTGTTGAAATGGTTAATACACCTCAATTTGATAACTTAAGTCTTGTTGATTACTATCTCTGGAAACTCTATATTTACAAAGCTGAAAAAGAAACTCCTGATGTAATAATTGACGAAAAAGTGTTAAATGAAATGAAAGAAGTTTTTCAAAAAATTCGTGATGCATCAGAAGGCAAAAAAGTTTTACTCTTTCATTATCTTGCATCATCAGTCCATAGAACACTCCCTCCAAAACTTCTTAAAGAAATAGAAGAACTAATTTGGGATGAATATGTTCCTGTTATATGCTCAATGCCTGAAGAGGATATAACTGTTGAAACAGCCCTTGACGCTTATGGAATAAGGGCGGCAAATCTCTCAGTTTTTATGAAAGATATAAGATATCTGATTGCCTCTGTATCTCTTTCCGATGCTGTAATCACAGCTGATACAGCAACTTTGCATATAGCCGCAGGGCTTGAAAAACCAACAGTTTTAATTTCAGGTCCAATTGATCCAGAATTAAGATCTTCCAATTATTCAACAGTAATTCCTATATCACCAAATTATAAAGGACAAACATGCGTTAGTCCTTGTATGAAACATGCAACCACAGAACCATGCATTGAGGCACAAATAAAAAGACAGTTTTACAGCCCATGCATTGAAAGCATACCAGCAAAGGTGATTTATTTTGCCTTAAAAGACGCAAAGTTACTCACTGAGAAGGAACATGAAAAACCAGATAAATGCATATTATGTGATTTTAATGGAGAGATTCCTCTCTTTGAAGTAATAAATAGCTCAACAGTGTTTGAGTGTCCTTCCTGTGGATTGCAGTTTACATATCCAATGAAGGTTATGAATTATGATGAAGTTTATGAAAAAGATTATGAAAGTCTTCTTAAATTTAGTTTTGGTCTGCCATATGAAAGCTATAAAAATGTAGAAGATGAATTTATTGAAATAGAGAAATGGAGCAGACTTCCAAGATTTAATGTTTTGCTTCCAATTTTATCACAAATTCCAAAAGGTAAACTTCTTGACATAGGCTGCTCAACAGGATTTTTTATGCTCATTGCAAAAAAATTTGGCTTTGAAGTTTATGGAATGGAAGCATCTGAAAAGGCTGTAAAAATAGCAAGAGAAAAATATAACCTTCATGTCATTCAGGCATTGTCTTTTGATGAACTTTCTGAACAATATAAAAATCCATATGATGTAATTACTGCCTTTGAAGTTTTAGAACATGTTCATGAACCATTGAAGTTTTTACAGGATATATATTCATTTTTAAATGAAGATGGTATTTTAATTTTAAGCTGTCCACCGTTTTATAAATTTGAAAATATAGCTAAAGGTTATAGAAAATACAAATGGTGGCATAATGATTATCCTCCTCATCATGTAACACGATGGAAAACATGGACACTGCATTATGCTTTGAAAAAGGTAGGATTTAATGAGGTTCATATTTTTACAGAACCCCTGATACCTTCTACTGTTTTTGAAGGAACTATACCTTTAGCATTTAATCTTAAAACTTCTGAAGAAAAAGTTATAAACATTGACTCTAATACAACAATAGCAATAGTTTCTGAAATTTTAAAGCCTCTTTATCTTAACTCCCAATTTCTTGGCAACTTCCAGTATGCAATTGCAGTGAAAGGTAGAAATTCCATTAATTTTGAGGAAATTATAAAAAAATCTATTAAATACTCTGCAGTTGAGATAATCTGGGGAAGAGGTGATAAAGCTTAGTAAAAAATAGTAGGAGGTTAAGATGCATTTTGATCCAATGATATTTTTCTGGATTTTTCTAATTATTATTGCTATACAGCCAATAATCAGGCAGAAATTGCTTGAAAATGCAAGGATGAAACTTATTGCAGAGATTGAAAAAAAACGAGGTAGCCGATTAATTTTACTTGTTCACAGACAGGAGACCATGAGCTTTCTTGGATTTCCTATAATGCGATATATTGACATTCACGACTCAGAGGAAGTCCTGAGAGCCATACACATGACTGATGATGAAATACCCATAGACATTGTTGTGCACACTCCTGGTGGCTTAGCAATTGCGTCAACACAAATTTCAAGAGCGCTTTCAAAACATAAAGGAAAGGTAACAGTCTTTGTGCCTCATTACGCCATGTCAGGTGGAACTTTAATTGCTCTATCTGCTGACGAAATTGTAATGTGTGAACATGCTGTACTCGGTCCGCTTGATCCCCAATTAGGACAAATGCCAGCTGTATCTGTACTTAATGTGGTTCAAAAAAAACCAATCAATGAAATTGATGACTCAACTCTTATTCTTGCTGATCA
>FMJZ01003450.1_pt1 | contig 32316 bp, 29 predicted proteins | sample 1987881 | NCBI WGS metagenome assembly FMJZ01 (sample SAMEA4378227, study PRJEB15110) | soil metagenome | biome: soil; feature: Field; material: Soil | place: India | collected 2015-03-11 | depth 0 m
TTAAAACTATACGGAAGAGTAAGAATTGTAAAAATTCCTATTGTTTTTATATCAATTCCTTCAGTTGTAAGCCATGCCTGTAAGGTTCCACCTATAAGTGGAAAAGGCAGTCCAGAAGCAAAACCAAGAACTGTTACAACTGCTATATCCTTTGTTCTTTTAGTCATCAAACCATTCTATTTTAATAGGGATTTTAGCCGTATTTTTGAAACCTTCATTGAATGCATCCAGAAAAGCAAGTACAGCATGTTCATGGGAATCATAAAGTGAAATTATAGCCTTTGATTTCTTAAAAGGTCTTAAAACATAGGGATTACCAAAAGAGACAACAATTGCATCTGTATTTGATATGATTTCTTTAATTATCATGTTTTGTTGCCCTTTTAATAGATATTCCTTTCCGGCAGCCTTGATATTTGTGAATGCTGCAATTAAAGGTATAGCCTTTGATTGTTTATAATCCTGTAAATCATAGGCAGAACCAAAATAGTTCTGAAATACTTTTTTTATTTCCTCAGTATATACTCCCGTAAGATAAGGGACGATTTTCTTGAAATTCAAATCATTTATTTCATTTTTTATAACAGTAACTGTTTTTTTAAATGCTTTATGGATTAAGGAAATATCTTTATTAGGAATAATCGTTTTTTTTCTTTTGAGCTTCTTCAACCTCTTTATTCTTCTATAAGCTTCTTTTATTCTTCTGTCACTAATTAAACCCTGTATATAAGCTTTTTTTATCTCTTCTAAAGCAGTATATGGTTCTTCTGGATGTAAAATTATATCTGCTCCTGCAATAAGAGCTAAAGCATAAGGATTTTCATAATCTATTAAAGCCCGCATATTCATCGCATCTGTAAGAACTGTTCCCTTAAAACATAGTTTTTGCTTTAGCAATTCATTAATTGTTTTTTTTGAAAGAGACGCAGGCTCTCTGCCAAAAGCAGCTATATGGCCAACCATAATTGTAGAAACTTTAGCCTTAATTGCTTCCTTAAATGGTTTTAGGTGTATTTCAGGTTCATATGTAAGAGAAGGAAGTTCCAGATGAGAGTCTATTTGTGTTGCACCATGACCTGGAAAATGTTTTCCGCATGTTGATAATCCATTGGATTCAAAGATTTTTATAATAAATTTGCCATATTCTGAAACGACTTCAGGATTATCTGAAAAAGCTCTTGTGCATATTATTGGATTTTTATGCTCTGTATTTACATCCAAAACAGGAACAAGTGCAAGATTTATTCCAACATCCAGTGCTTCTTTTATTACAATTGAGTATAGAGATTTAAGCTCTTGCCTGTTTTTATTTAAATCAAATCCTGCGGCAATTCCCATCTGTGATGGAATTAAACTGCCGCCTTTTATCTGTTGTCCAACACCTTTTTCAATGTCTGAGGCAATGATTAATGGTTCGGATGCTATGCTTTGAAGATAGGTAATGAAATCTTTTATTTCATTATATTCACCACCAAAAACTATGAAGCCTGTAATCCCTTCTCGGACAAGTCTTTCAATGTAATGTTTGTATTGGGAATTATTGATTTCTTCACCATCAAGCCTTGCTATGATTAAATTCATTAATTTTTCCATACATCTGCATATTATGAATTAAAGAGATTCAAAGATTCAAGGGTTTGACTTAATTAAAATTAAGGCACTACATAGTTTTTCAATATCGCTTTCAGAATGTGCAGCTGTTATAGTTATTCTGATTCTCGGTGTTTTTACAGTAGGAGGTCTGATAACAGGCGCATAAATGCCTGAATCATATAGAATTTTTGAAGCTTTTATTGCTTGTTCAATGCTTTCAAAAAGAATTGGAATAATCGGAGTTTTTGTTTTTGTTGTTTTAAGTCCAAGATTTTTTATTGTTTCCATAACTTTTTCTGTGTTCTGCCAAAGTTTTTTAATTAATTCTTTGTCATTAATAATAATTTTTAAAGAAGCATAAGCAGCAGCAACTATACATGGAGGCAAAGAAGTTGAAAAAATAAAGCCTCTTGCAGAGTTTATAAACCACTCTATAATAGATGAATTTCCACAGACAAATGCTCCAAAAACTCCGATTGCCTTAGAAAGCGTTCCCATCTGAATTATAAAATGCTCTGTCTTTATTCCACAATGTTTCAATACTCCGTAACCATTACCCAATACACCAGTTCCATGAGCATCATCAAGATAAAGCAAAGCATCTTCAGCTTTGCATAATTCATAAAGTTCTCTGATTGGTGCAATATCTCCATCCATGCTAAAAACTGTGTCTGTTACAATTATTTTCTTACCTTTGCAGTATGTTTTTTTAATTAACTTTTTTAAGTCCTCAATATCAGCATGTCTGTAAATAATTTTTTCAGCTCTGCTTAGTCTACAACCATCTATTATGCTTGCATGATTAAGTTCATCGCTAAAAATAATGTCATTTTCTCCGGCTAAAGCAGGAATTAAAGAAGTATTCGCTGTGTAGCCGGAATTAAGAACAAGACAACTTTCAGTGGTTTTAAATTCGGATAAAAGTTCTTCAAGTTTTTTATGTAAAATCGTACCTCCACTTAGAAGTCTTGAGGCTCCTCCACCAGCACCAAATATTTTGGTTGCCTCTATAGCAGCTTCTTTAACTAATGGATGTTGAGTCAGTCCGAGATAGTCATTGGATGCAAAATTTACATATTTTTTGCCCTGAATTGTAATTTCCATTGCATTCCTTGCTTCCACATCTTTTACTGAACGGTAAAGATTTTCTTCTTTAAGTTTTTCAAGTTTTTTTTCAAAAATTTCAAAAAATTTTTCATACATAAAAATTACCTCTTGACAAATTTTTCATATTCATATAATATTGGTGGTAAATAGTGGTAAAAAGTGGAAAATGATATCTTTCATAGGAAAATATTACCATAATATTGATCAAAAGGGAAGAGTTATAATGCCAGCCTCTCTGAGGGAGGTTTTGACAAACAAATATTCTTCAGGCAAGCTTTATCTTACGAATGCTCCTTTTGATAAAGCCTTACATCTTTATCCTCTTGAAGAATGGTTAAAACTTGAAGAAAGGATAAGGCAGCTACCTAAGTCTGATGAAGCTGTAATGTATTTTTTAAGAAGAGTTATTGCTTCTGCAACATCATGTGAACTTGATAAGCAAGGAAGAATACTTATTCCTTATGAACACAGACAGGACGCTGGTATTAATTCCGAGGTTGTTATTGTTGGTCAGATTGAGAGAATTGAGATCTGGGATAAGGCTACATGGGATAGCGTTACAGACCCAACAAAAGTAGATATAAAAAGTATACAAGATGCTCTTGCTAAGTATGGATTATAAAAAAATACATATTCCTGTAATGCTTAAGGAAGTGATTCAACTTCTGAATCCTTGCAGAGGTGTATATGTTGATGCTACCTTAGGTTGTGGTGGACATTCTTTGGAAATACTTAAAAGACTTGGTTCAGATGGTATATTAATCGGCATTGACAGAGATGATTCCGCTATTTTTTATACTAAGAAATTTCTTGATGATTCAAGGGTAATTTTAAGAAAAGCAAGTTTTTCTCAACTGAAACAAGTTTTATCAGAGTTAAATATTGAAAAAATTGACGGAGTGATTTTTGATCTTGGTATCTCAATGCTTCAACTTAAGGATTTTGAAAGAGGATTTAGTTTTCATTCTGAAGAAAGGCTTGATATGAGAATGGATCAGACACAAAAACTAACAGCATGGGATGTTGTAAATAAATATTCTGATCAAAAGTTAACTCAGATTTTCAGAGATTATGGTGATGAGCCTTTTGCAAGAAGAATAGCAAGAGAAATCATAAGACAGAGAAGCAAAAAAACTATTGATACATGTAAAGAGTTGGCAGATTTGATAAAAAAAAGTGTTCCAAGACACGGAAGACTTCATCCTGCCACCAAGGTTTTTCAGGCAATAAGAATTGAAGTAAACAGGGAATTTGAAGAACTTAAAGAAGGATTATCACAGGCAGTTGAATTATTAAGGTCTGGTGGAAGAATTTGTGTAATATCGTATCATTCAGGCGAAGACAGAGTTATAAAAAATTTTTTCAAAAATGAAGAGCAAAAAGGAAATTTCCACATTCTTACTAAAAAACCTATTTTGCCATCTCTTGAAGAGGTAGCTAAAAACCCATCAGCAAGAAGCGCAAGGCTAAGAGGAGGTGAAAAAATATGAAGCAGATAGTATTAATAGTTTTTAGTTTATTTGCAATTTTTGCAATTTTATGGATCAGATCAAATGTAATCTCTATAGAGTATAGATTAAGCAGTCTTGAAGAGAAAAAAAAGAAGATGCTCAATGAAAGAAGGCTTTTGCTTGCTGAAAAATCATCTCTAACTTCTTTTGTAAGAATTAATAATGTTGATGGACTTTTCCTCGTATTTCCTGACAGAAGGAAGGTTGTATATATATCTGGAAATCCTGAGAGTTTAGTAAGGACAATAAATTTTAATAGAAAGAATTAAAATGCATAAAAGAATTATTTTACTAAAAATAATTCTTTTAGTCTGTTTTGTTGCTGTTATTTTTCGTCTTGGTTTAATTATGTTTGTTGAACACCAAAGTTATTTTTCAAGAGCAAAGATTCAACAAATAAAAAAGGAAGAAATTATTCCAAAAAGAGGGAATATATATGATAGAATGGGAAGAGAATTGGCGATTTCTTTAGAAAAAGAATCTTTATTTATTGATCCTGCGTCTTTAAAATCAGATGAATCAATAAACATTTTAAAAAGTTATATCAAATTTAATACTGAAAAAATAAAAAGTCAATCAGAAAAAAACATAAGATTTATATGGCTGGAAAGAAAAGTTGATTATGCTGTAGCAGAGAAAGTTAAAGCTTTAAAGATTGAGGGTATCGGTTCTGTTGCTGAAGGAGCAAGATTTTATCCTAATGGATTTTTAGCTTCTCATGTTATCGGTTTTGTGAATATTGATGAACAAGGCATGGAGGGATTAGAAAGACAGTATGACAAATATCTTAAAGCAGAAAAATCCTCAAAAGTAGTTTCAGTAGATGCCAGAGGAAGGAAACTTTCTGATGGAAGCTTGATAGATATAAAAGGAAATGATATTTTTGTGACTATTGATGAAGGATTACAATACATTGTTGAAAAATATCTTGAAGAAGCAGTAAAAAAATGGCAGGCTTCTTCAGGAATTGCTATAATGATGGATCCATTTACAGGAGAGATTCTTGCCTTAGCAAACAGACCAACATATGATCCTAATAATTTAAAATTTATAAAAAATATTGATATAATAAGAAATCGTGCATTAACAGATTTATATGAACCAGGTTCAACCTTTAAAATCGTTACAGCAACTGCAGCATTAGAAGAAGGAATTGTAAAGCCATACACTAAATTTGATTGCTCCCATGGATATATAGAGGTATGGGGTAAAAAAATAAAAGATGCTCACAAACACGGAGTTCTTACTTTTGAAGAGGTTATTCAAAAATCTTCAAATGTGGGTATAATAAAAATTGCGATGATGCTTGGCAAGGAAAAGCTTTATCAATATATAAAGAAATTTGGTTTTGGTGAAAAGACCGGCATAGACCTTCCTGGAGAAATGGCAGGTTATATAAGACCTACTCAGAAATGGTCAGGCACATCAATAGGAGCTATTCCAATCGGCCAGGAAGTTGCAGTGACAGCTATTCAGGTTTTAAGAGCTTATTCTGCCATTGCAAATGGTGGTTATCTTGTAAAACCATTTTCGGTTTCTGAAATTCGTTCACCAGATGGAAATATTTTGTATAAGGCTGTTATACAGAGAGAAAAAATAGTATCTGATAAAACAGCAAAGATAATGAGAGATATATTGAAAAAGGTTACACAAGAAGGTGGAACAGCTACTCAAGCAAAGCTTGATGGTAATAATGTTGCTGGAAAAACAGGAACAGCTCAGAAGTATGACCCTAAAACAGGTAAATACTCAAAAGAAAGATTTGTAAGCTCTTTTGTTGGATTTATTCCAGCAGATAATCCTCGTATAGCAATGATAGTTGTTATTCATGATCCTAAGGGAGCTCATTATGGAGGAGTTGTTGCAGCACCTGTATTCAAAGCAATTTCTGATGAAGCTATGGCTTATCTTAATATTCCAAGAGATGATGCTAAAGAGAAAGGGCTTTGGGTTACATTTGAAAAAGAAACCAATAGAAAATTTGTGGTAGCAAAAGAATGATTTTAAAGGAAATTTTAAGGGGTGATTTTAAGGTTAAGGGAGATATAAATAGAAACATAGAGCACATAAGCTATAATTCAAAGGATATAAGACAAGGAAGTCTTTTTTTCGCAATATCAGGACAGAAAGTAGATGGGCATTTTTTTATTGAAGAGGCAATAAAAAAAGGTGCAAAGGCTGTTGTTTATGAGATCGGACATTTTATACCTTCTGAACATACAGATATTACATGGATAGGTGTTAATGATTCAAGGGATGCACTTGCGTGGATTAGTGCAAAGTTCTATGGAAATCCATCTGAGAAACTTAAAATTATAGGAATAACAGGCACAAATGGTAAAACAACAACATCTTATCTCATAAGAGATATCCTTAAAAGATATGGTAAAAAAACAGGAGTTATAGGAACAATCAAATATTTGATTGATGATGAAGAAAGGATTGCTATTCATACAACCCCAGAAGCTCCTGAGTTCCAGGAGCTTCTTCATGAGATGATTCTCAAGGGTGTAGAATATGTTATTACAGAAGTTTCCTCGCATGCTCTTGCTTTGAAAAGAGTTGATTATACAAAATTTGATGTAGCAGTATTTACAAATCTTTCAAGAGACCATCTTGATTTTCATAAAGATATGGAAGATTACTTTAATGCTAAAAAAAGGCTATTTACAGAATTACTTAAGAACGATGCATTGGCAGTTATCAATTTGGATGATGCTTATGGAAGAAAACTTATTGAACAGTTGAGCAATAAAAAAATTCTATATTCAATGGAAAATCCTCAGGCAGATATTTATGTTAAAAACTATAGATTAAAGTTTAAAGGTACAGAGATTAATGTTGACATTAAGAAAAAAAAGGAAATATTTATAAAGACTTATCTTTTAGGTATTCCTAATATTTATAACGTTATTTCTGCTGTATCGGTTGCTGTGGCTTTGAATATACCATTTGATATTATTGAATCTGCTCTTTTAGATGCTCATTCTCCAGAGGGAAGATTTGAGAGAGTTGATGAAGGACAGGACTTTCTTGTTTTTGTTGATTATGCTCACACTCCAGATGCTCTTGAAAGGTTGCTTATAAGTGTAAGAAAGCTGAAAGAAGAGATATCAAAAAACGGAAAAGTAGTGACAATTTTTGGTTGTGGTGGAAATCGTGACAGAGGAAAAAGGCCTCAGATGGGGAAAATTGCTACTGAATTAAGTGATTATGTAATTCTTACTTCAGATAATCCAAGATGGGAAGAACCAAGACAAATAATTAGAGAGGTTGAAGAAGGCATTTTAAAGGATAACTACATTGTTGTTCTTGATAGAGCAATGAGTTTATGGATAGGAACGAGACTATGTAAAAATGGAGATATTCTAATTGTTGCTGGCAAAGGACATGAAGATTATCAGGAAATAAAAGGTGAAAGATATTCTTTTAGTGACAGAGAAGTTTTGATAAAAGCCTTAAAAAAGTTGAGGTAATTCATTATGTTTACTCTTGATGATTTACTGGTAGCTACTGGAGGAAAAGTACTTTCAAAAGGTAATGAAATATTTAAACAGGCATCAATTGATACAAGAACAATTTGTCAGAATGACCTTTTTTTTGCATTGAAAGGCTCAAAAAAAGACGGACATGAATTTGTAAATGAAGCTTTGAATAAGGCTTCTGGTGCAGTAGTTTCAAAAAAGGAAGGCATAGAGTTTAAAAATAAAACAGTAGTTATAGTTGATGAAACTCTTAAGTCTTTACAAAATCTGGCAGGATATTTAAGAAAAAAATTTAACGGAAAGGTTATTGCTGTCATAGGAAGTAATGGTAAGACAACAACAAAGGAACTGATTGCCAATTTTTTATCAAAAAAATACAAAATTCTTAAAACAGATGGAAATTTTAATAATAACATCGGAGTTCCTCTTTGCATCAGCAGAATTGACAGCAATACTGAAATTATGGTTCTTGAACTCGGAACAAATAGACATGGTGATATAAAAGAGCTTTGCGATATAGTATATCCAGATTATGCATTGATTACAAATATTGGATATGAACATATTGAAGGATTTGGCTCAATTAAAGGAGTAAGAGAGGGAGAATTAGAAATACTTCCTTATGTTAAAACAGTTTTTGCTAATGGAGATGATGAGTTTTTAATGGATGGACTTAGAAGATACAGTGGACAAGTTTTGACATTCGGACTGAGCAAAAAATGCGATTTTAGGGCCGAGAACATTAATTTTTATAATGACCATGTTGAATTTGATTTCCATAGCGATATTGCAGTTTTTCCAGTTAAAACTCCTTTAGTTGGAATTTATAATATTTATAATCTTACAGGAGCGATTGCTGTTGCTACTTTTTGGGGCATATCTAAATATTCTGTACAACAGACTGCAGAAGCTTTCAGTCCTGTAAAAATGCGTGGAGAAATAGTCAAAATTAATGGAGTTGAAATATTTTTTGATGCTTACAATGCCAACCCTTCTTCAATGAAAGTTGCATTGCAGGAACTTGTAAGAAGGAAAAAAGGTAGACGAACAGTTGCTGTTTTAGGAGATATGCTTGAACTTGGAGAATTTACAGATTTAGCTCATGAAGAAGTTGGTAAATGGATTAATGACATGGGAATAGATATCTTTATCGGAGTGGGAGAGTTTATAAAAAATGCATTAAGATATGTTAACGGATATGTTTTTGATGATCCTGTACAAGCAACAGAGTTTTTAAAAAAAGAACTTAAAGGCTCTGAGGTTGTTTTAATCAAAGGGTCAAGGGCTATGAAACTTGAAAATATTCTTGAAATGTTAAAAGAAGGGAGACAGTAATGTTTTATGAGATTCTTTATGGTTTAACTGATCAGATTTCTGCTTTCAATGTTTTTAGATATATTACTTTCAGAACAATGCTTGCCATACTTACATCTTTCTTTTTTACTTTCATTATTGCTCCACCATGTATAAGATGGCTTAAAAAATTAAGTCTTACTCAGCATATAAGAGATGACGGACCAAAGACACATCTTAAAAAAGAAGGCACACCTACAATGGGTGGCATAATAATAATTGCTTCAGTCTTAGTTGCTGTGCTTATGTGGGGAAATTTAAGGAATCACTATATGTGGATTATGATTATTAGTTTCTTAGGTTTTGGCTTAATAGGATTCATAGATGATTATTTGAAAATTACAAGAAAAAATTACAAAGGTCTACCAGGTAGATATAAATTGCTTGCTCAGTTTTTACTTGCTTCCTCTGTAACTCTTTTTCTTTATTTAAATCCAAAGGACCCTTATACAACTGTTTTAAGTATCCCATTTTTCAAACAATGGCTTATTGATTTGGGAATATTTTATCTGCCTTTTGCTATTTTTGTGATTATAGGTACTTCAAATGCAGTAAATCTTACAGACGGAATGGATGGACTTGCAGCAGGTCTTGTAGGTATTGCCTCCATTGTAAATGCTGTTCTTCTTTATATATCAGGGCATGCTGTGTTTGCTAAATATCTTTATGTTCTTTATATACCTGGAACAGGAGAATTAGCTGTTTTCTGCGGAGCTATGCTTGGTGCATGTCTTGGCTTTTTATGGTATAACTCCTATCCCGCAGAAGTTTTTATGGGAGATGTTGGCTCTTTAAGTCTTGGAGGAGCACTAGGCAGTCTTGCTGTTATCACAAAACATGAGATAATTCTTGCTTTAGTTGGAGGTATATTTGTTGTAGAAGCTATTTCAGTTATTCTTCAAGTAGGATATTTTAAATTAACAAATGGAAAAAGAATTTTCAAAATGGCGCCTCTTCACCATCATTTTGAATTAAAAAAATGGCCAGAACCGAAAGTTATTGTTAGGTTTTGGATAATAGGAATTATACTTGCCCTTTTAAGTCTTTTAACTTTAAAACTGAGGTGATATTATGATAACAAGATATTTTATTATTTTAACTCGTTTAACATGTAGAGGAATACTTTTTATGTTCTTTGTTTTGTTTATTTGTATTTTAATTTACTCTACTGAAGGTTCAGCTCAGGAGAATAAAAAACAACCTGATATTGATGCTCCAAGTGCTGTTGCAGTTGATGCTCAAACAGGGAAGATTTTATATGGCAAGAATCCGCATATAAAACTTCCTCCAGCAAGCACAACAAAGCTTGTAACAGCAATTGTTGCTCTTGAAAAGCTTGATCCTGAACAGAAAGTAACCATATCAAGAAAAGCTGCAAAAACTCAAAGTGTTTCACCGAGACTGATGCAAGGAGAAGTTTACAAAGTTCGTGACCTTGTTTATCTTGCATTGATGCGTTCTTTAAATTCTGCTGCAGTTGCTTTGGCAGAAGCTACTGCAGTCAGTGAGCAGAATTTTGTAAAGCTTATGAATGATAAAGTGCAGAAGATTGGAGCTAAGGATACAAGATTTGTAAATGCATCAGGTTTACCCGGAAGAGGTCAGTATACAACAGTTTATGATTTAACAAAAATAATGTCTCATGCACTTGCTTATCCATTAATAAAAGAGGCTGTGAATACCCGTGTTTATTTAGTCAGAGCTGAAAATGGGAAAGAACATTTTATCCATAATACAAATCAGCTTTTATGGGCAGAAGATAATATGATAGGAGGTAAAACAGGATATACAAGGAGAGCAGGACATTGTTTTGTAAGTGCCTATAAGGTTAATGGAAGGCTTGTTTATACAGCAATTTTGGGAGATACAAATAGAGAACAACTTTGGAAAGATACTCAACAATTAGTACAAAATGCAGAAAATGTTCTTATAGGTAAGGATGAACCTGTTGTTAAACTTTCAGAAGAAAAATTAGTAATGCCAGTTTCCTATAAAAAAATTAAAACAGATAAAAAGAAAGTGAAGAAAACTTCAAAAATAAAGAGGGCGGCAAATGCAAAAAATAGTAAAAGAACTATCTGAACTGGAAAATAAAAGAGTAGCAATTGTTGGTCTTGGTAAAAGTGGTATAGCAGCATCTCAATTGCTTTGCAGTCTTGGCGCAAGATTGATAATAAATGATAAAAAAAGCAAAGAAGAGATTTTAAAGGATCTTGCAGCAGTAAACGGTAAAATAGAACAAATCATAGGTGGAGGTCATCCACAGGAAGTTCTTGAAAGTGCTGAAATTATTGTTGTAAGCCCTGGAGTTCCATTGAGCACACCTGCAATCGTTTCAGCAGTTTATAAAGGCATACCAGTGATAGGTGAGATAGAACTTAGCTGGCAGATTCTGAATTTAATAAAAGAAAATGTGAAAATAATAGGAATTACAGGGGCAAATGGAAAGTCTACTACTTCCACTCTTACTTATGAATTTTTGAAAAGAGATGGAAAAAAAGTTTATCTTGCAGGAAATATTGGATATCCTATGGCAGAAGTTGTTTCAAAGCTTTTGAAAAAAGAGATTGAAGTGGAATATCTTGTTCTGGAACTTTCCAGCTTTCAGCTTGAAGGAATAAAAAGTTTTAAACCTGATTTTGCAGCAATTTTGAATATTACTCCAGACCATATGGATAGATATTCAGGAATGAAAGAGTATATTGAAGCCAAGGCAAAAATTTTTCAGAATCAGAACCAAGATGATTTTTTAATTCTTAACATAGATGATGAAAATACTATGTCAACTATTGAGTATTTGAGAAATGTATATTTAAAAAAAGGCAAACTTCCGCATGTTTTTTATTTCAGCAGAGTTCAACAGGTCTATGGTGCATATTTAAAGGACAACTTTATTTATTTTAATGCTCGAGAGGAAATTTCTGATGACGTAAAAAAAGAGATGGAAAAAACGATTCTTTCTGTTTCCACATTCAAGATAAAGGGTGTTCATAACATTGAAAATATAATGGCAGCATCTTTACTTGCTTTCTTTGCTGGATGCAAAGGTGAAACTATACAAACAGTTGTTCAACAATTTTCAGGTCTTTCACATAGAATGGAATTTGTTAAAGAGATAGATGGAGTAGTCTATATAAATGATTCAAAGGGTACCAATGTTGATGCAGTTAAGAAGTCTCTTGAAAGTTTTTCTGGTAATGTGATATTGATTGCGGGCGGAAGAGATAAAGATGGAGATTTTTCTGCTTTGAGAGATATTGTAAAAGAAAAAGTAAAGGCTTTAATACTTATAGGTGAGGCGAAACATAAAATAGCAGATATTCTTGGCAGGCTGGTTACATGCTATTTAGAAAGCGATATGAAATCTGCTGTGATTAAAGCAAAAGAAATTGCATGTGCTGGTGATGTTGTACTACTTTCTCCTGGATGTGCGAGTTTTGACATGTTCAAAAATTTTGAACATAGAGGAGAAGTATTTAAAAAAATTGTGAATTCTCTATGAAAAAGGGTTCTATTGATAAAACTCTCATAATAGCTGTAACTATTCTTGTAATAATTGGATTGATTGCAGTTTATAGTGCTACTTCTGTTTTAGCCTCTGTTAAGGCAAAATATGCTGATAAGGGAGGAATGATTTATTTACAAAAGCAGATATTTACATTACTCATAGGCTTTTTTTTCATAATTGTGTTTACATTCTTACCGATTGAGAAACTAAAAAAACTTGTTTTTCCATTACTTATTGTTTCTTTTATAATGCTTGTTGCTGTTTTTAGTCCATTAGGAGTAAGTGCTGGTGGAGCGAGAAGATGGCTGAAACTGTGGCCAAGTGTTTTTCAACCTTCTGAACTTGTAAAGCTTGCGATGGTTTTTTTTCTTGCATGGTATATGAGCAGAGATAGTTATAACAAACAAAGTATCAAAGATTTTATAATTCCGATAAGTTTAATGGGAGCGTTTCAGATAATTTTTCTTAAACAACCTGATTTCGGCGCAGTTATGACTCTTGGAGTAATCACTTTTTTAATGCTTTTTATTGGAGGTGCAAGTTTAAGATTTTTGGGAATTACAGTTTTACTTGCAATTCCTGTTGTATTTTATCTTGCAAAAGAACCTTATAGATGGAAAAGAATAACCTCATTTCTTGATCCTTGGTCTGATCCTCAGGGAAGTGGTTTTCAGCTTGTTCAGTCACTTATTGCGCTTGGAAGCGGAGGACTTACAGGACAGGGTCTTGGTGAGGGAAAACAGAAACTCGCTTTTTTGCCTGAGATACACACAGATTTTATATTTGCTCATATCGGTGAAGAAATGGGATTTATTGGTGTTTGTGTAGTTGTTATTCTTTTCTTTTTGATATGCATGAGAGGATTGAATATTGCTGCGAAGCAGTCTGAACCTTTTTGTTATTTTCTTGCTTCAGGAATTACAATTATGATTTCAATTCAAGCATTGATAAACTTTGCTGTTGTAACAGGCCTGGCACCAACAAAGGGACTTCCTTTACCATTTATCAGTTATGGTGGTTCTTCCCTTGTTGTTAATCTTATAGCAGTGGGAGTTTTACTTAATCTTTCAAGATTTAATCACAATGTTGGTTTTACAGAAGTAGCATTACAGAAAAAAAATAAATTAAGAACATATAAATATTACTACAAAGGAATAAGATTTTCATGAAAGTTATTATTGCAGGCGGAGGAACAGGAGGACATCTTTTCCCTGGCATTGCTCTGGCAGAAAGTTTGACTGAAAAATATCCAGAGGCTCAAATTATTTTTGTAGGAACCCCAAAAGGATTGGAGGCAAAGGTGATACCTAAAACAGGCTATCAGTTGAATTTTATTTCTGTTAGAGGATTTGTTGGAAAATCTCTGAATGAAAAGGTAAAGTCACTGATGAGTCTTTTAAAATCCATGTTTGAATCAAAAAATATTGTAGATTCCTTTTCGCCAGATATTGTTTTTGGAGTGGGAGGATATGCATCGTTTCCGATTGTTTTAACAGCTTCTTTGAAAAAAATTCCTACTATTATTCTTGAACAAAATACTGTTCCGGGCCTTGCGAATAAACTACTTAGTAAATTTGCCTCTGCTGTTGCTATAACATATCCAGAGACAATGGAGTACTTCCAGAGGGAAAAGACTTATTTAACTGGAACTCCAATTAGAATGAGAATCTTAGAAGGAGATAAACAAAAGGCTAAAAAGCTTTTTAATATTGAAGAAGGAAGAATTACGATACTGATTTTGGGAGGCAGTCTTGGCGCAAGAAAAATAAACAAAGCTATGACAGAGGGACTTTCATATTTACTTCCTTTAAAAAACAAAATACACATAATTCATCAAACAGGTGAATCTGACTATAACTGGGTTGCCAATGAGTATAAAAACTTAACATTTAGGGCAACTGTTTTGCCATTTATATATGATATGGTAGAGGCTTACTCAGTAGCAGATTTGGTGATATCAAGGGCTGGTGCATCCACTGTTGCAGAACTCACATCTATTGGTAAAGCGTCAATTCTCATTCCCTATCCATATGCTGCGTATAATCATCAGGAGATGAATGCAAGAAGGCTTCTCAGCAGAGGTGCATGCGAACTTATTCTTGACAGGGAGTTAAATGGTGAGGTTCTTGCAAAAAGGATTAACAAAATTTTAACTAACCCAGAAATTATGAAAGAGATGGAGATGGCATCACTTGCTTTTGGGAAGCCTCATGCAGGAGAAAAAATCATAGAAATTGCAGAAAGTTTACTGAGGAGGAAAAGATAAATGTATCAATACAAAAGAATTCATTTTGTGGGAATTGGCGGAATTGGAATGAGCGGTATTGCAGAGGTTCTTCACAATATGGGTTATACAGTGACAGGCTCTGACATAAAAGAGTCTGATACTGTAAGAAGGTTAAAGAAGCTTGGTATAAAAGTATTCATAGGGCATAGCAGTGATAATATTAATAGCACAGATGTTGTAGTTTTTTCTTCTGCAGTAAAACATGATAATCCTGAAATTATTAAAGCAAAATCACTTGGAGTGCCAGTCATTCCAAGAGCTGAGATGCTTGCTGAACTTTGCAGACTCAAATATTCTATTTTAGTTGCAGGCGCACATGGTAAGACAACAACTACTTCATTTATTGCTACTGTTTTAAGCGATACAGGATTTGATCCCACAATTGTTATTGGAGGAAAACTTAAATCCATAGGAACAAATGCAAAATTAGGTCAGGGTGAATTTCTTGTGGCAGAGGCTGATGAAAGTGATGGAAGTTTTCTCAAACTTACACCTTCTATTTCTGTTATTACAAACATTGACAAAGAACATCTTGATTATTTCAAAAATCTCATGAGAATCAAAAGAGCTTTTCTTGAGTTTGCAAATAAAGTGCCTTTTTATGGTGTTTCCATACTTTGTAGAGAATGCAGACACATAAGAGATTTAATTCCAAATTTAACAAGGAGATATGTAACCTATGGTTTTGATGAGACATCTGATTTTTGTGCAAAAAATATTCAATATTCACCAACGAAAGTTTTATTTGATGCTTTTTTCAAAAATAAGTCTCTTGGGAGATTTACCATTACTGTTCCGGGGAATCACAATGTATTAAATGCTCTTGCCACAATAGCCGTCTCAAAGGAACTTTCCATACCTATTGAAAAGGTAAAAGAATCTCTTGAAAACTTTAAAGGAATCAGTAGAAGATTTGAATTTAAAGGTGAAAAAAATAATATAAAATTTTACGATGACTACGGACATCATCCAACAGAGATAAAAGCTGTAATAAAAACTGCTTTATGGCTGAGACCACAGAGGCTTTGTGTAATTTTCCAGCCTCACAGATATACAAGAACAAGAGATTTGATGGAACAGTTTATTCAAGTTTTTAAGACAACACTAAGAAAAGAAGATATTTTATTTCTTATGGATATATATGCTGCAAGTGAGCCTTCAATTGAAGGAGTTAGTGCAGAGGTTTTATATAAAAAATTGAAAAATGCTGGAGTTAATGTGATATTCAATCCAGATAAAGAGAACATAAAAGCTGATGTTTTAAAAGAGTTAAAGGATGGAGATATTGTTTTTACAATAGGAGCAGGAGATGTATACAAAATCGGAGAAAGCATTAAAGAGAAGTTATGAAAAATGTTGAAGTTTTTTTGAAAGAACATAGAATACCACATAAAAAATATGAATCTATGGCTAAATATACAACTCTTAGAATTGGAGGAGACGCAGATTTTGTTGTATTTCCAGATGAAGACTCTATTTTAAAATTGATTGAGATTATAAAAAATGAAGGAGTAGCATACTATGTCATAGGAGGAGGCAGTAATTTAGTTGTAAAGGATGAAGGATTCAGGGGAGTAATAATCAATACAAAGAAAATGAATAGAATAAATTCTGAAGGATTTACTATCAGGAGTTCAGCTGGTGTGATGTTGCCTAGATTGCTTGCTTTTGTTTTAAAAAGAAAGCTTTCAGGAATGGAAGGTCTTATTGGTATTCCGGGAACAGTAGGAGGTGCAATAAAAGGCAATGCAGGCTCTTTTGGATATGAAATTAGTGATTGCCTTGAAGAAGTGGAAATTATAACCGATAAACTGGAGATTAAAATTTTTAAAAAACAAGACATTGATTTTCAATATCGTAGTTCAGACTTAGCTGAATCATGGATTATAAAATCTGCCACATTTAGTTTAAAGGAAGATGATGGACAGTCTTTTAACAGAATAAAACAGTTTTTTCAGAAAAAGAGACAAACTCAGCCTTTAAAGGAGCATTCTGCAGGATGTGTATTTAAAAATCCAGAAGGGCAATCAGCAGGTTATTTAATAGAAAAGGCAGGACTAAAAGGATTCAGAGTTGGAGATATAACTATAAGCCATATCCATGCCAACTATTTCATTAATATTGGTAAAGGTAAGGCAGATGATTTTTTAAGATTAATGGATATTGTTAAGGAAAAAGTGTTCAAGCTTTTTTCAATAGAGTTGAAACCTGAGATAAAAATTTTGGAGGCTTAATATGAAAGTCGGTGTAATAGCAGGAGGAGTTTCATCAGAAAGAGAGGTCTCCCTCAGAAGTGGTCAGGCTGTATTTAATGCCTTAAAAGATCTTGGATATAATGCAGTATTTATAGATGCAGGAACAGACCTTTGTGAGAAGATAAAGACAGAAAAGATTGACATAGCTTTTTTAGTTCTTCATGGTGGATGGGGAGAAAATGGAGCAGTTCAGGGAATGCTTGAAGTTATGGGCATTCCATATACTGGTTCAGGAGTTCTTGCTTCTGCATTGGCAATGGATAAGGTAGCATCAAAAAAGATATTTTTATATCATAATATTCCTATTCCGATTTTTAAGGTAATTAATAAAAAAGATTATCTAAATTCAGCCTTTAGCCTATTTCCTTTTAGTTTTCCCTGTGTTGTAAAACCTGCAGATGAAGGTTCATCTGTAGGCGTTAACATTGTAAAAGATGACAAAGAGTTTCAATCTGCAATTAATGAAGCATTCAAATATGGAAACCGAGTCATTATAGAGAAATTTATTGAAGGCAGAGAAATACATATTGGAGTATTAGGAGATAAAGCTCTCGGAGGAGTTGAAGTAAGACCTAAAAAAGGTTTTTACAGCTATGAAGCAAAGTATACAAAAGGTTTGACCGAATATATACTGCCTCCTGAGATAGATGAGGCTCTTTATGAAAAACTTAAAGAACTTGGGCTTAGAGCTCATAAGGCACTGGATTGTAAAGGTGCTACAAGGATTGATATGATAGTTGACCAACATGGCGATCCTTATGTTCTTGAGGTAAATACAATTCCAGGTATGACAGAAACATCTCTTTTACCTAAAATAGCTTCACTTGCTGGTTATGATTTTAAAGGTTTAGTTAAAGAAATTCTGGAAATTTCGCTGAAAGATAATGAAAAGTAAGAAATGGATAATTTTAATATGCATTTTTTTTATTATATTAGCTGTTTTTTTAGCTTTTGAGGAATTAACTGTAAGGAATGTTATTATTATTGGCAACAAACATCTAACGGATAAAGAAATCAGAGCAATCTTAGTAATAAAAGAAGGGAATTCTATAATTTATCCAACATCAAAGACTTTGTATGAAAGACTGAAAAAAACGCCATGGATAAAAGATGTAATCATAAGAAAAGATTTAAACGGAACAATGACAATTTACATAAAGGAATCCACTCCAGTTGCTATTGCTATGTTTAATGAAAATTATTATTTAGTTGATTATGAAGCTCAGATTCTTGAGGATTTTACTGACAAGATTCAAAATAAAAACCCTTTTCCTCAGACAGATACTAAAGAAACAAATTCAACTATTTTATTGCCTATTATAAAAAATATTGATCCATTTAAAAACAGAGAAACACTTAATGAAGCTGTTAAACTACTCAATTTCATTAATCACAAAGGTTTTGTAAAAGCTGACGATAAAATAATAATAACAGGTAACAATCCAGATAACCTTACTCTTTATATAAATGATTTTCCAATTATTATAGGCAAGGGAGAGTTTGAATCAAAATTCGCAAAATATCTTGTGGTTAATGCTGAGATTCAAAAAAGAGGTTTGAATGTGCAATACATTGATTTAAGAGTTCCTGATAGAGTAATAGTAAAGCCTGTTGAATAAAGGATTTCAAAATGGATGAAATGATCGCAGTGATTGATATAGGAACAACAAAAATATCATTTGCTAAAGCAAAAATTGATAGTGGGAAATTAATAATTGATTTTTTAAAAAGTTATCCATCTGCTGGTTTAAAAAGAGGTAAGATAGTTGACATGGAAGCAATGATATCCTCTATCAAGAAGTCTTTACAGGATATAGAAAGCACCTTAGGAATAAGATTGAAAAAAGCTTTTGTTTGTTCTTCTGGAAGTGATGTTGAAGGTATATATAGCAGCGCAGCAATAAAAGTAAAGAAAAAAGAAGTAACAGAAGAAGATGTTGATTTAGCAATTGAAGCAGCAACTGCTATGCAGATTCCTTATGATAGACAGGCAGTTCATATTTTACCTGTAGAATTCATTGTAGATGGAGTAAATGGTATAAAAGATCCTGTTGGTATGAGAGCATTGAGACTTGAGAGTAAGGTTTATATTATCACTGCTTCTTCGTCACATATTCAGAATCTTATTACCTGTTGCAATAAAGCAGGCATTGAAGTTGAAGACATTGTACTTCAAAGTGTGGCTTCTTCAGAGGCTACACTTTCAGAGCATGATAAAGAATTGGGAGTATTGGTTGCTGATATTGGTGGAGGAAGCATTGACATAGCAGTGTTTTATGACGGTTATTTAAGGCATGTTGCAACCTATGGTATAGGAGGCAATCATATTACGAATGATTTAGCAATAGGATTAAAAATTCCATTCTATGAAGCAGAGAGAATAAAAACGCAATTTGGGTTTGCATTGCCGGATATTAATTTTGGCAATTTGAAGTTCAAAGAAAATGAAAAAGAGATAGAAATTGTTGGATTGAATAAGCATTCTATTAAAGTTCCTTCTAATGTGATAAAAGAGATAGTTTATGCAAGGTGTGAAGAAATACTGGAAGTTTTAAAAAAAGAACTTAGTTCTCTCCCTGAAGATATTTCTATATCTTCATTAGTTTTTACAGGTGGGACATCATTAATGCAGGGTTTTGTTTCTTTAGCTGAAGGATTTTTATCAATACCTGCAAGAATAGGAAAATCAGATGCAGGAATAATGGCAGTTTGTTCTGAGTTTGGTTTAGATGAAAGTATGATAGAGCAGAAAGATGATTTTGAGGAAATTTTTAATCCCGAATTTGCTTCAACAATAGGAACAATCATTTATGCAATTAAAACAAAAGATTTTAATGAGTCAGATTCGGGTTTAGCAAAGTTATTTAATAAAATTGTAACATGGATAATGCAAAAGGGAGTAAGAAAGTCTAAGTAAAATTAGAGAAAGGAGGAGAAGAAAAATGTTTGAAATTGAAGAAGTAGAAAGACCAATAGCAAAAATAAAGGTTATAGGAGTTGGAGGGGCAGGTACAAATGCTGTAAATACAATGATTTCTTCAGGTATTTATGGAGTTGAGTTTGTAGCAGTTAATACTGATATACAACATCTTGAAATTTCCTTAGCTCCTGTTAAAGTACAGATTGGTAAAGAGCTTACAAAAGGTCTTGGCGCAGGTTCTGATCCAGAACTTGGTAAAAAGTCAGCACTTGAAGACAAGGATACGCTTTTTTCATGTATAGAAGGCTCTGATTTAATTTTTATAACTGCTGGAATGGGCGGAGGAACAGGAACTGGTGCTGCACCTGTTATTGCTTCTTTAGCAAAAGAACTTGGAATACTGACAGTAGCAGTTGTTACAAAGCCTTTTTACTTTGAAGGAAAAAAAAGGCTTCATAATGCAGTTGTTGGAATAAAAGAGCTTAAAAAGTATGTAGACACGATAATTGTTATTCCCAATGATAGAATTTACATGGTTGTTGAAAAAGGAACTCCTCTTGTGAAATCCTTTGCCATTGCCAATGATATTTTAAGACAGGCTGTGCAGGGAATTTCAGACCTTATTTTAAGCCCGGGTTTTATAAATAGAGACTTTGCAGATGTTAGGACTGTTATTGAGAACTCTGGTAAAGCTGTAATAGGGCTTGGAGTATGCACAAAACAGGAGGGAGCAACTGAGGCAGCTCGCCGTGCAATTAACAATCCACTGCTTGAGGAAACATCCATAGAAGGTGCTAAAAGAATTCTCATAAACATCACAGGAGGATTTGATCTTACACTTGATGAAGTTCAAGAAATTGCTGGGACTGTATACGATGTTGCTCATGAAGAAGCAAACATAATATTTGGAACCGTAATAAAATCGGAAATAGAAAATGAAATATTTGTCACAGTCATTGCAACAGGCTTTGAAGATAAATCTGAAGAGATAACTTTAAGCTCAACTGAGAAGTGGATGCCTAAAAGCAGTAGAATTTCTTTGAAAGAAACAAAAAGAATTATCTCAAAGGATATTCAATCTGTTTCTTCATTAAGTCTTGATTCAGTCTCAAACTATTCTGGTAAACACTCAGATTCAGACAAGACTGCATCAGAATCTTCTTTGAAAAAAGAAACAGATAAGCATATAGAATTCTCTACTTCACCACATGAGAATACTAAACATCTCCCTGAGACAAAAGTAGAGCCTACTGATGAAAAACAAGAGACAAAGCCAGTAGAGCATGAAAATTCTGTTATATTTCTTAAAGAACCTTCCCAAGATATTCCTTCAGAAATTGAAGACGAGATTGATATACCAGCTTATTTACGAAAGAAATATAAAATACTGAATGAGAAAAATATTTGAAAAAATTGATGCTCTATTAGAAAAAGAAAAGGGCACAATTTTTAAAGACCATGGTGGCAGAATAAAAATATGTCTTATATATCCTAATTTATACCCAATTGGAATATCAAACTTAGGATTTCAAACTGTTTACAGACTTTTTAATCAAAGAAAAAACATTGTCTGTGAGAGAGCTTTTCTTCCAAAAGATGTAGAAGATTACAAAAAATACCCTATTGTTTCATTTGAATCAAAAACTCCTATTTACGCATTTGATATACTGGCTTTCAGTCTTTGTTTTGAAAATGACTATCCAAATATTTTAAGAATCCTTGAAATCGGTAAGATTCCTTATTATAGTTTTCAAAGAGATTTTAATCATCCTCTGATAATAGCAGGTGGAGTGTTATGTTTTACCAATCCAGAACCAGTGGCACAAATTTTTGATATTATTTTCATTGGTGAGGCTGAAGAACTCATTGACAAATTTATTGAAGTCTACGAGTCTGTTAAAAAGAATTCCTATGAGGATGATTTTAAAAAAAATCTCAAAAAAGAAGTTTTAAAAATGGAAGGATTTTACGTCCCTGAGGCTTATGAAGAAATATATGATACACAAGGAAAATTAATTGGAAGACAATCCACATGGGATAATGCTCCAAAAAAGATAAAAAGAGTTTACTGTAAAGAAGTTTCAAAAAAAATTAGTTTTTCTCAAATAATAACACAAGAAGCTGTATTTTCTGACATGTTTCTTGTAGAAACTATGCGTGGATGTCCTTTTAGTTGCAGATTTTGTCTTGTAGGACATGTATATAAACCTGTCAGAAAGGCTGTAGTTGAAGAATTAAAAGCAAAAATTGAGGAATTTAAACCTTTTCGGATAGGGTTAGTGGCTCCTTCAATCACAGCTTATGGTGAACTAAAAGAGTTATTGAAAATTTCCGATGTTGAATTATCTCTTACTTCTTTACGTGCCGATAAATCTATTATTGAAGTTTTAAAAACTTTTAGATTACCTAAAACTATTACCATAGCTCCTGAGACAGGTTCTGAAAGACTCAGAAGAATAATAAAAAAGGAAATAAGTGAAGATGATTTATTGTTTGTTGTTCAAGAACTTAACAAAACAGAAATTGAAATTCTCAAGATTTACTTTATGATAGGGCTTCCATTTGAAAAGGATGAAGAGATTGATGAAATAATTAAATTTATCAAAAAAATTCGGGATGTTTTCCAACGCAGGATAACAGCAAGTGTGAGTGTATTTGTTTCAAAGCCTTTTACACCATTTCAATGGCATAAAATGGATGAATATGAAACAGCTAAGGAGAAGTTGAAAAAACTAAAAAAAGATACTTTGCAGATTAAAGGATTTAAACTTGTTCATGAAGTTCTGAAGTATTCTTACATGGAAGGTTATTTTGCAAAAGCTTCAAGAAAAGCAATTTCAGTAATTGAAACGATTTCAAAGGGAGTAAATTTTTGGAAAATTTTTGATGAAATAAAGGATAGTCTTTATGAAATAAAATCATTTAATGATTACCTCCCATGGGATTTTATTGAGCATGAAGGATTAAGCAAAAAGGCTTTGTGGAAGGAGTATGAAAAAGCAATAGCTATAGCCGGCCAAACTGATAACATTTAAATAGATCAGGAGATTTTTCATCTCCACTTAAACTTCTGGCTCTAAATCTGCAACCTCCTCTACATTCCCGAAAAAATGGACAGTTTATCTCAGAACATTCAAGTTCTTTTAAAATAACATGTTTTTTCTTTTTCCAGAGACTCTCCAAACCTTCATTAATCTGTCCAATAGGCTCATTTTCGTAAAAAGAACAAAAAGCAACTGAACCTGTTGCAAGGATTGCCAGAAGATGAACACCACATCCATATTCTTCAGCTCTTGGATGCTCTTCTATGGAAAATCCATATTTCTGCATAATTGTACAGGCTTGTTTTGGAGAAACCCACAGTTCTTTATTTAATTTCAAATTTCCAGTAATTGTGAGGGCATCAACTGTCCATTCCCTTATTTTTAAATTTTTAACAAGACTTTCCAGTTCATCAAACTCAGTGATATTGCCTTTGTGAATAACTGTTGCTACAGATACCTGAAATCCATATTCAATAGCCTTTTTTATTGCTTCTAAGGTTTTGTTAAATGTTCCTTTTCCTCTTAAAGTTTCATGGCCTTTTTTCATTCCATCAAGGCTTATTTGAATTTCTTCTACATTGAGATTTTCTAATATTTTGTTGTTGAGCAACAACCCATTTGTAAAAAGAATTTTTCTTATAGCAAGCTCTTTTATAAAATCATTAATTTTTCTGAAGTCTGAATGTAATAAGGGTTCTCCACCTGTAATTAGAACTCTTAATCCCTGCATCTTCTCAAACTCTTTAAGAATTTTTTTGATTTTTTTAAAAGAAAGTTCCTGAGTTTTATGGCATTTTTCTGAAATTACAAAACAGTGTTTACATCTTAGATTGCAGCGATTTGTAATCTGGAGTTCAAGATATCTAAGAGATGGAATGGGCGATTGCTTTATTACGGACCTAATTCTTTTTTGAGGAGTTTCAGTTAAAATACCCTCATTTAAGCAGTATTCAATGAGCTTTTCGTTGTCTTTTTCTATAAGGTTGCTAAATAAGGAATTACCTCTTGATATATCAATGAGTATTTTTAATGCCTTTTCATCAAGACAGTAAATTTCATCTTTTTTTATGTTATAAAGTGCTGGAAACTCAATGAGTTTTATAAAAAAATTTTCATTTAGATAATACTTAGCCAATTTCATAACTGGAAAGTCTTTCTGGACAATGGCATTTAAGTTTGAATCTTTCCTCTATTGATTTTGTAAAGATATCAATAATCTCTGGTTCACCATGAACAAGGAAAATCTCTGGCTTTGTTTTGATAGCTTTAAGCCACTCAAGAAGTTCATCCCTGTCAGCATGTGCTGAAAAACCTCCAATAGTGTAAATTTTTGCTTTTACAGGAATCATTTTCCCGAGTATTGAAACCTCTTTTTCTCCGTCAACAATTTTTCTTCCAAGTGTGCCTTTAGCCTGAAATCCTACGAAGATAATGCTACATTCTTCTCTATGGATATTGTGATAGAGATGATATACAATTCTTCCACCCTGACACATTCCGCTTCCAGCAATAATAACAGCTCTTGATTTGATTGCATTAAGTTTTTTTGATTCTTCAACATTTTTCACGAAATGAAGCCTTATGGATGAGCGATTTGGATTTCTCATTTCTCTTAAGGCTTCATCATCAAAAAGTTCTGGATGTGAAAGATATATTCTTGTTGCTTCTTCTGCAAGAGGACTGTCAAGATAAACATCTATCGGTTCTAAAAATCCTTGCCTTACAGATTTATTGAAAATATAGAGTAGATCTTGAGTTCTTCCAACAGCAAAAGCTGGTATTATAACATTACCCCCTTTTTTAAAAGTATCTTTTATTGCCTGAATAAGCTCTTGAATACTTTCTTCAAGATTTTTATGAAGTCTGTTTCCATAGGTTGACTCTAAAATAAGATAGTCTGCCTCAGTTGGAGGAGTAGGATCCCTTAAAATAGGATTACCTATTCTTCCGATATCTCCTGAGAATATAACTGTTTTGCCATTAACTTTTATTTCAACAGTTGCTGAGCCAAGAATATGTCCTGCATCAAGAAATCTTATACTTATTCCATTGAAATTTAATATTTTTTGATAGGATAAAGTTTCTATCTGTTTTAGAGCTTTATATATATTTTCTTCATCATAAAGAAGTTGTTTGTAATTTTCATTTTTCTGTACTTTTAATGCATCAAAGAGCATTATTTCAAGAAGGTCTTTTGTGGCAGGAGTTGTTATAATTCTACATCGGAGTCCTTCTTTGATAAGCTTTGGAACAAGAGCAGAATGATCAAGATGGGCATGAGTAAGAATAACAAGGTCTATTTTTCTGGGATTAAATGGAAAATGCTCATAGTTCAGATATTCTTTATCGTTTTCTTGAAAGATTCCGCAGTCAATGAGAATATTTTGTTTTTCTGTTTCAAGGATAAAACAAGATCCTGTGACAGTTTTTGTTGCTCCGAAAAACTGAATTTTCATGAGATAAATAATAGCATAAAAAACGTATTTTTTGATAAATTTATATAACATGATTTATCTTGATTACAATGCAACAACTCCTTTAGACCCAAGAGTAAGAGAAGAAATAATAAAAACTTTTGAGCATTTTGGCAATCCTTCAAGTTCCCATATTTATGGTAAACATGCAAAGCAAATCATTGAAAAAGCGAGGAAGAAATTAGCAGAGCTTATTGAAGCAGAATCTGAAGAGATAATCTTTACTTCAGGAGGTACAGAGTCAAACAATCTTGCAATATTTGGAAGAGCTTTATGTTTTGATAAAGGACATATAATTACATCTTCAATTGAACATCCGTCGGTTCTTAATCCATGCAAACAGCTTCTTCGTATGGGTTATGATGTCACTTTTGTTCCTGTTGACAAATATGGAGTTGTTGATCCAGATTATGTTAAAAATGCAATAAAAAAAAATACAATTCTTGTAACTATCATGCATTCAAATAATGAAACAGGTGTAATTCAGCCAATTGAGGAAATTGGAGAGATTCTTCTTGAAAAAGAAATACCCTTTCATACTGATTGTGCTCAGAGTATTGGAAAAGTTCCTGTTTCTGTAAAGAAACTCCCTGTTACGATGCTTACTGTAGCAGGTCATAAATTTTACGCTCCAAAAGGAATTGGAGCACTTTATATAAGAAAAAATTTTATTGTTAAGCCTTTGCTTTTTGGGGCATCTCATGAAAAAGGCTTAAGACCTGGAACAGAAAATACTCCATACATTGCAGCATTGGGGAAAGCAAGTGAAATAGTTTTCACTGAGTTTTTTGAAATAACTGAACATCTTCATCGGGTCACAGAGTTTTTACTTAAAGGACTTCTTGAGATTCCTACTGTTAAATTTAATATAGAGAAGGCTTCAATGCTTCCAAATACGATAAATATTTCAATAAAAGGCATATTGGCGGATGAGTTTGTTGAGAGACTTTCTAATAAAATTGCAATTTCAGCTGGTTCTGCCTGCCATGCAGGCATAAGAAAACCAAGCCATGTTTTGCTTGCAATGGGCATTTCTCCTGAAGAGGCTTTATCTTCAATAAGAATAAGCACAGGAAGATTTACAACACTTGATGAGATTACAGAAGCTATTGAAATAATTAAAAAAGAACTCAAATAAAACTTTCACAACTATTTTTAAACTCATTCCAAAAATCAAAAATTTTCTATTGAGATTTTTAGATCATAAGTTAGAAGAGCATACAATGAAATGATATAATAAAAAATGTCTCATCCTTTGAAAATTAAAGAATTTAGAGCTTACTGGATAGGTCAGATTATATCCCTGAGCGGTACTTGGATGCAGCAAATAGCACAGAGTTGGCTTGTATATATTCTTACTAAATCTGCTTTTTATCTTGGATTAATTTCTTTTCTTGCTTCATTTCCTGCACTTCTTTTTACATTATTCGGAGGTGTAATAGCTGATAGACATCCAAGAAGGAATATTTTAATTGTAACCCAATGTTTGTCATGTTTGCCTGCTTTTGTTCTTGGTATCCTAATTCACTTAAATATTGTAAATGTCTGGCATATTGCCATAGCTTCTTTCATTCTTGGAGTAGCTACTGCTTTTGATATGCCAGCACGCCAAGCTTTTATAACTGAAATAGTATCTCATGACATGATTACTACTGCTATAGCAATGCAGTCAATATCTTTTAATATTGCAAGAATTGCCGGACCTATTCTTGCAGGATTTGTTGTGACCCATTTAAATTTTTATATGTGTTTTTATTTTAATGCATTAAGTTTTATTCCTCTTATTTTGATTCTCATGAACATCAAAGCAACTTTTCCTTTAAGTGCGTCCGAAAATAGTTCTTTTAGAAAAAGTTTAAAAGAAGGATTTAGATTTCTTTTTGAAAATAAACAGATTTTCTATACAATCTGTGCAGTGGGAATTTTTACATTGTTTGGTCTTTCCTTTATGACAATACTGCCTATTATAGCTGGAGAAATTTTAAATGTTGGAGCAAAGGGTTTTGGTATAATTGTTTCATCTATAGGATCGGGATCACTTTTAGCTGGTATTCTTATAGCATTAAAAAAAGATATTAAAGAAAAGCTAAATCACATTTTTAAAGCATCACTATTATTTCCAATAGCGATTTTGGGAATTGCATTTTCTAAAGAGATTTACCTTACAATTTTATTTGCTTTTATAGCAGGTTTTGCTTTAGTTAATTTTTTTGCTGTTAGTAATAGCTTTATTCAGCATCAGACAGAACAAAAACTCAGAGGAAGGATAATGAGTTTTTTTGGATTTGTTTTTTTGGGATTTACTCCAATTGGAAATTTAATTACAGGAGTTTTTGTTGATAAATTTGGTGTTAAAACAGTGCTTGAATTTTATTCTTTAATATGTTTAATTGGAGGAATCGTTTTTCTTAGAATTTTACCTAAAGTTCGCTTCCAAATTTCATGATATAATAAAAAAATGGATCCAATAGAAGTCATAAAAAAATACTATAGTCCTCAAAGTTTGGCATTTATTATTCTTGTTAATCATTCACAGAAAATTACAGAAAAAGCATTAAAAATAGCAGAAAAATTCAATGTGGATTGTCAATTTATCTATGAAGCAGCTATGCTTCATGATATCGGAATTTTTATGACAAATACTCCAAAGTTTGACTGTCATGGCAAATATCCTTACATTGCTCATGGATATCTTGGTAGAGAAATACTAGAAAAAGAAAGATTCCCAATGCATGCCCTTGTCTGCGAAAGACATACTGGTGTTGGCATAACAAAAGAAGAAATTGTAAAAAATAATCTTCCACTTCCATGTCGGGATATGATTCCGATTACATTAGAAGAAAAAATTATTGCCTATGCAGATAAATTTTTCTCAAAAGAATCTGATGGTTCAGTCAAAGTAAGGACAGTTGATGAGATTATTAAAGATCTTTCAAGGTACGGTGAGGAAAAAGTAAAAATTTTTAAAGAATGGATTGAGATGTTTGAGGGAACTGCTTTATAAAGCAGTTCCCCTCATTGCTAATTCATGAAATTTAATTTCCTGTAAAACTTGAATAAGCTTTTGTCTAACTTTAAACCACACAGGATGTACAGGACACTGAGATATTAGTCCGCAGATTTTATCATTAATTATACATCTGTTTAAAGCTACTACTTTTTCCATTGCTACTATCACATCAAATAGTGTGATTTCTTTAGGTTCATTTAAAAGCCTTATACCACCTTTTATCCCTCTTTTAAGTTTAATTAAGCCTTCCTTTTCAAGTTGCTTCAGTATTTTCCTCAAAAAACTTTTTGGAATCTGCATCTGTTGTGTTATTTCTTCAGCCCTTGCAAAGTAGTCTTTTTTACCTGAAAGATAAAGTATAACTCTAATTGCATAGTCTGTTTCCCTTGTAATCTGTAGCCCTTTAATAGCCTTCCTCCTTAAGCTCTTTTTCTGTAATTTTATACATAAATGTTTTATATGTCCATGCCTGGTATAAAATAACAATCGGAATAAATATTATCACAACAATTGTCATTATCTTTAATGTGTATGGGCTTGAAGAGGAGTTAAAAAGAGTTAAACTGTATTTTGGATCAATTGAAGAAGGAATAAGATTTGGATAAAGTCCGATAACTCCATTAAATACTAAGGTTATAATGAATAACGCTGATGAAATAAAGGCTTTCCCCCTTTTATTTTTCATTATATAAAATCCTGTAGTAAGAAGAAATAATACTGCCAGAACAGTCACCAAAAACCAAATTGGGAGTCTAATAAAATTATCATAAAGATTAGTAAATACAGCAGTCAGTATCAAAAAGAGCACCGCGAAGACAGCCTGCAAATACCAGAATGTTTTTGCCTTTGCAAAGGCTTTATTTGCTAAACTATCGGGTACTTTCAGTGTTACCCATAATCCACCATGCACTAAAAAAGTGAAAAGAAACAGTGCTCCTACAAGCAATCCATAGGGATTAAGAAGACTAAAAAGTGTGCCATAGTAACCTGAATCATCAAACTTTAGTCCCATAAATATGTTTCCAAAGGCTACACCAAAAAGCAAGGCTGGTATAAGGCTTCCAACAAAGATTCCAGCATCCCATAGTTTTTTCTCTGTCTTTGATGTAGCTTTTGGTCTGAATTCTACAGCAACGCCTCTTAGAATAAGGGCAAAAAGTATTATAAGAAGAGGAGTGTAAAGATAGCTAAACATATAAGCATATGCAGTTGGAAAGGCAGCAAAAGTTGCACCACCTGCAGTTATAAGCCATACTTCATTTCCGTTCCATACAGGACCAATTGCATGGATTATAGCCTTTTTATCCATATTATCTTTTGCTATAAATGGATAAAGAATACCTGCCCCAAAATCAAATCCATCAAGAGCAAAGTAAACTGCCCAAAGTAATCCCCAAAGTATAAACCAAATGATCTGAAACTCCATTGTTACACCTCCTTTGGTTCAGGACCTTTTCTTGCATATTTTGCAAGAAGGTATATATCAATAATACCTAGGGCACCATAAAAAAGAGTGAATCCAATTAATGATACAAGAACTTGAGATGGTTCAATAGCTTTTGATACAGCATCTGCTGTCTTAAGAAGACCATAGACAATCCATGGTTGTCTGCCTACTTCTGCCACAATCCAACCAAGCTGACCAGCAATATAGGGTAAGGGAATGGACCATAAAAGAACTCTAAGCATTAGAGGACTTGTCTCTGGTTTTTTCATTTTAATAACTGCCCATAAAGCAAGGAGTATAAACAGAAATCCTAATATAACCATTACCCTGAAACTAATAAAAGTAAGTGTTACAGGTGGTCTTTCAGAAGGTGGAAACTCTTTTAATCCTTTAATTTCTTCTTTTCCTGCTAAAATGCTTAACATTGAGGGAATACTAATTGCTTCAACAGAATTTTTTTCGTTCTTAGTGTCGGGGAGAAGCAATAAATACATAGGTGCATCCTTTTTTGTCTCCCAAAGAGATTCCATTGCAGCAAGTTTTGTTGGCTGAGTATGAGCGATTTCCTTTGCATGAAAATCACCTACACCTACTACAAGGATAGAACTTGCTAAGGCAAAAATAGCACCAATTTTAAAGCATTTTTTGAAAAATTCAGTCTCATTTTTCCTAAGAAGATGATATGCTGAAACACCAAGCACAAAGAAACCTGCTAAAGCCCAGCCTGAAAGCACCGTGTGGGCAAACTTAAGAAGTCCATAGGGATTTGTTACAACTGCCCAAAAATCAATCATTTCTGCACGAGCATTATTAATTACATATCCTACAGGATGCTGCATCCATCCGTTAGCAATTAGAATCCAAAGTGCAGACAGATTTGTAGCAAGTGCAACAAGCCAGATAGAAAGGGCATGAAGCTTTGGTGAAATTCTGTTCCATCCAAAAATCCATACACCAAGAAATGTAGATTCAAGAAAAAAAGCAACAGTTGCTTCAATAGCAAGAGGTGAACCGAAAATATCACCCACATATCTGGAATATTCTGCCCAGTTCATTCCAAATTGAAACTCTAATGTTATTCCAGTAACAACTCCCAAGGCAAAGTTAATGATAAAAAGCTTTCCCCAAAATTTTGCCATTCTAAGATAGTCTTTGTCTCCTGTTCTTACATAGTTTGTTTCCATGTAAGCAATAAGTATGGAAAGTCCAAGGGTGAGAGGAACAAATATAAAATGGAACGCTGCGGTTATTGCAAACTGTAATCTGCTAAGTAATAATGTATCCATACCTCCCTCCTAAGTTTTATTGTTGACCAATTTTATCCACTTTTAAAAATTTTGTCAAGTTTTTATAAACAATAGATAAATTTGGCATTTTGATTTCATTTTTTGCTATAATTTTTTAAGCCCCCTTAGCTCAGTAGGATAGAGCACAGGTTTCCTAAACCTGGTGTCGCAGGTTCGATTCCTGCAGGGGGCATTGAGTTTTTAGATATTTGAGGAAATGGATGATGGAGAAGTTTAAAATTTTCATTATGATTTTTTTTATTTTTTATTTTTATTCATTTGCTATAGCAGCTGACCAGAGATATATTATATCTGTTGAAAATTCCCCTTTCATTGGCAATGTGAATGCACCTGTAACAATTGTAAAATTTATTGATTATCAATGACCCCACTGTGTTGAGGTCGGTCCGACCATAGATAAATTGTTAAAGGAATTTGAAGGGAAAATTAAGCTTGTTATAAAATTTTTCCCTTATCGTTACAGAGATTATTCAAGAATTTCAGCCGAGGCAGCGGTAGAGGCATGGAAACAGGGAAAGTTTGCTGAAATGCATGATGTTTTAATGAAAAGGTCACCAAGACTTGACAGAGAAGCACTTATAAACTATGCGAAGGAATTGAATCTGGATATGGGAAAATTTATAAGAGCAATTGATAATTATGAAGGTGCATCAATAATTGACAGAGATATAGAGATTGCAAAAGAGCTTGATCTTTATGTAACACCAGCTTTTTATATTAACGGTGTAAAAGTGCTTGGTGTCAGAGACATAGAATACTTTAAAGAGATAATTTTCAAGGAGCTTGAAAATGTTAAGAAGAAATAGTATGTTAATTTTTTTATATTTACTTGTTGTATTCTTTAGTCTCGAAGTCTTTGCTTCTGAGAAAATTAAAAAGAAAATTGAACCTTTACCATTAGTTCCTGTTCCTAAGAATAATCCCATGAATCAGGAAAAAATTGAACTTGGTAAAAAACTTTTTTTTGACAGAAGGCTCTCAGGTGATGGAACAACAAGTTGTGCAAGCTGTCATG